>Ga0182013_10001328_pt1 | contig 33944 bp, 31 predicted proteins | sample 612S2MmetaG_FD_120487 | JGI IMG/M metagenome (GOLD analysis project Ga0182013, IMG submission 120487) | Permafrost microbial communities from Stordalen Mire, Sweden - 612S2M metaG | ecosystem: Environmental > Terrestrial > Soil > Wetlands > Permafrost | place: Sweden: Stordalen | collected... | reverse complement strand
GTTTACGCGGAGACTTTTATTAAGGACGCAGGCGAAGACGGGCTGTGCGTGGACCCAGTGTTGCTTCGTCTCGCTCAGCCCCCCTGCACCCCGCCGCTGGAGCCCGCCACAAGCCTCTCCGGTGTGTTAACCCCGGCAGACCAGGATCTTTACGATCGGCTCGTCGACGCCTTCTCCATGCGCAGCTTTGTGCCCACGCCGGGCTTCAGCGGCCACGACCAGTTCTTTTCCACCTTTGCGAGATATGGGGGGCTGGATAAGCGCCACACCGGCGAGTGGGTCGATGAAGTGGCCCGTCGTGCTGCCGCGCAGAATCAGCAGTATCTGGAGCTTATGGAGACACCGCCCTTCGGCCATGCAGCCTCGATCGCCCGCCAGAACCCTTTGGCCCCGACCTTCGCCCAGTACAGGCAGACTCTGCTGGATCAGGGCTTGCGCGATGAAATCCCGGCCGATCGCGAACATGTCCGCGCTGCCGAGAAGCAGCGCCGCGAACTTGAGCACTGCGGCACCCCCCAGGCCGCACCTGCCTGCCAGGTCGAGGTTCGTTACATTTACCAGGTGCTGCGCGGGTGGGCGCCGGAGCAGGTCTTTGCCCAGGCGCTATTGGGCTTCGAGACGGTGCAGGCCAGCATGGACGCGAAAGAGACGGGATTTGTAGGCATCAACTTCGTGATGCCGGAAGACGGTTTTGTATCCATGCGGGACTACACACTGCAGATGAATATGCTTGACTACCTCCATTCCGTGTACCCTCACGTGCACATCTCTCTCCACGCCGGCGAGCTCGCCCCTTCCCAGGTCCCTCCTGAGGGGCTGCGCTTTCACATTCGTCAAGCGGTGGAGCAAGGCCATGCCGAGCGCATCGGTCACGGCGTCGACGTGATGTATGAGGACGACGCTCCGGCGCTGCTGAAAGAGATGGCCGCAAAACATGTGATGGTGGAGATCAACCTAAGTTCGAATGAAGGCATCCTGGGTGTGCACGGCAACATGCACCCATTCCCGAACTACCGGGCAGCCCATGTTCCAGTAGCACTCTCGACCGATGATGAAGGGGTAAGCCGCATCGACATTACGCATGAATATGTGCGCGCGGCGCTGGACTACCACCTGAGCTATCGGGATCTGAAGCAACTGGCCCGCACCGGGATGGAGCACAACTTTTTGCCGGGGGCGAGCCTGTGGGCCATGCCGGACGGTTTCACCACCCCTGCCACAGCGTGCAAGGGCGAGCCACTGGGCGGGGAAAGGCCTTCCGTCGCATGCAAAGCCCTGTTGGACAGCAGCGAAAAGGCCGCCGCGCAGTGGGAGTTGGAGAGGCGTTACAGGTTATTCGAGGAGAAGTTCTGAGCGTTTGACAGGGAGAGTGTTGCGATCAAGGCTCGACGACTCCGTTGCCGCGGCCCAGTTCCGCAAGTACACGCTTCAGATCGCCGGAAACTCGTGCATGAGCCTCGGAGTGTGCTTCGGGCGTGAGTACTTCGAGCGCTTGTGTGTATGCCGTGACGGCCTCATCCAGTCTTCCCAGCACCTCGCAAGCGGTTCCAAGGTTCACCTGGGTTCCAGCCCACTCGAAGGGAGCTCGTTCTCGCGTCTTCTCTTCGAGTGCCGCCCGATAAGCCAGGACCGCCCTTTCCATCCGATCCGCGTTGCCCTCGCGCTCACTCAGGATCGAGAGCGCAAGGGCGAGGTTGTTCTGCGTCGCAGCCCAATCGAGCGGAACGCGGTCACGTGTCCGCTCCTCGAGCGCAGCCGTGTACGCCTGGATAGCCTCCTCCAGGCGTTCAATTCTGTTCTCGCGCTCTCCCAGAACAGCCAGTGCATTGCCTAGATTGTTCTGGGTTGCAGCCCAATCCAGCGGAGCTCGCTCACGGGTCCGCTCTTCGAGTGCTGCCCCATACGCCTGGACCGCCCTTTCCAATTGCTTGGTGCCGCCTTCGCGCAGCCCTAGAGCCTGGAGCGCATTTCCGAGGTTGTACTGCGACATTGCCCACTTGAGCGGCACACGTTGCCGGGTGCGCTCTTCAAGCGCCGCCCGAAAGGCCTGAATCGCATCCTTCAGGCTTTCGGTCCCCTCCTCACGATTGCCGAGTGCCGCCAGAGTCGCGCCGAGGTTGTTCTCCGTCCTTGCCCAATCGAGTGGAGCGTGCTCGCGTGACTGTGCACTGAGTACCACGCAATACGCTCGAACTGCCTCTTGCAGATGTTCCGTTCCTCTCTCACGCTCGCCCAATGCCGAAAGCGCATTACAGAGGTTGTTTTGCGTTGCGGCCCAATCGAGAGGCTCGCGTTCTCGCGTCCGTTCTTCGAGTGCCGACTGAAATGCCTGGACTGCAGCCTGCAGAAATTCCGTTCCGTTCTCGCGCCCTCCGCGGATCGCCAGCGCAACGCCGAGGTTGTTCTGGATTGCAGCCCATTCGAGTGGAAAATCTTCGCGGTTGTACTCCAGCAGGCTCTTCCTGAAGGCCTCGGTTGCTCTTTCCAGGGCATCGGAATCTCCGCGTTCCTCTCCGATTGCCTGTTCGGTGAGAGCATAGGAATGCAGAAGCAAGCCTCGTTCTGCCGGTCCCATGGCCGCAGGAGGGCTGGCAGAGAGCTCGCCGAGCTTCTGGGCAATCGGGACCAGAACATCTGCGACATAGATGCCACTGTTCAAGGCGGGCAGCGCCTGTTGCGCGCCGGCTGCCGCCAGGGCTATCGCAAGCTCCTGACCAAAGTCTCCGGCGAGACGAAACTTCTCGTCATAACTGAAACGCGCCTCATCCGCCCCCTCCTGGGCGGACGAGGTGAAGTGCAGTTCAATGACCTGCGGCGGCCCCGCCAGCACCTGCCCCCAGATCATGAGGTCAGCCTTTTTGTCGCTCAGATATTTCCGGGCCTTGCGGATGGCGGAAGTCGCATCTTCGGACGGGTCACCGGACTCATCGGCGCGCAACTCCATTCCGCAGCGAAGAATCTGGATGGGATCGCTCATTTCGCGTTGCAGGGAACGAATGATGTTAGTGCGGTGCGAGCCCTTCTTGTCGTCACCTTCCAGTTCCGCAACATAGATGACGACTTTATCCAGCCTGGCTTTGCCATCTACATGTCTTCGCCTGCCTAACCATCTTTTCCAGCCGAAGATCAAGGCGACGGCGACAAGCAAGGGCACTGCGGCGATGGTGTCGGTGAGCTGTTCAGGGGTCAGGATGCCCTGCATGGGCGGAGGAACGGTTGGAGTCCAGTGGAGCCAGACAAAGAGAGCTTTGGCCGCGAAACAAAGCAGTGCTGCGACAAGGCTCCATATCTTGTCTTTCAAGTCGAAGCCAAACATGGACTCGCTCTTCGTGGTCTCGAACACAGTTGCCTCGTGCCTGCTGCTGGGAGGAGCAGTACTTTCAATGATGCCACTGGCAAGTCGGGTAATGCGAACGGAATCAAGTGCAGCAGGGCGAGACTCGCGGCCACTGTTGCTGACCATTCCACCTTGGCTGCACGCACAATTGGTGGCGGATTTTTTTGGCGTCCGGCAGTTGCGCATCGGGCTTACACTGGCTGGCATGGACAACGAGCGCATCCGCGCGATCTGTTTGGGGCTGCCGTACGTGGCGGAGACGGTGAACTGGGGGCATCACCTGGTGTATTGGGTGGGCGACCGGGACATCGGCGGGAAGATGTTTGCCATGACGGACCTGGATGGGACGGGGACGGGGGTGCTCTGGTTCCACTGCGGCGCGGAGCGGTTTCACGAGCTACTCGAGACCGAGGGAATTATCGCCTCGCCCTATCTGGCCAAGGCAGGGTGGGTGACCGTGGAGCGCTGGGACGCGCTGCGGCCGCGTGAGATTGAAAAGGAACTGCGGTGGGCGCATGCGCTGATCTTTGAGAAGCTGCCCAAGCGAACCAAGACGGTGCTGGTCATGCCGGAGAAGGAACGGGCCAAAGTGATTCGGGAACGGAAGAAGCTGCTGGCGGAGAAAGCCAAGGCCCGGAAGAGATGAGAAAAATAAACGGGGAAATCCGGAACCGGTTTTGCGAGGCATGCGTATTTATAGGTGACTGGTTGCGGGTGGTATTTGCGCGGTGAGACGCTGACATTATGGTGAAGTTTTTGCTGTGGTGCATTCTGTTTGTGATGTGCTGGCCGGTGGCGCTTATGGCGCTGGTGCTGTATCCGCTGGTGTGGCTGCTGCTGTTGCCGTTTCGGGTGGTGGGCATTGCGGTAGGGGGTGCGCTGGGGCTGGTGGCGGCCATCATCTTCTTGCCGATGCGGATGCTGCGGGCGATTTGAGGCTTCCTACCCTTCCACGAAGAGACAAAAGCGCGTCATGGATGGGGCATTCGGCCTCCCACCCACTCTTGTCGCTTGATTAGGGTGAGCTGACCGCCTCTCGTTGAAATGTCAGTATGTCCCCGGTCCGCACCCCCCGTGTAACCCTACCCCTCCCCCCGTTTCTGTAGATAAATTCCCTATTTTCAGTGGGCTGGCGAGGGTAATTATCCCCTCAAGGCAAGTGGGGGTGAGAAGCTGCCAAAGTTTTCGGTTTATTGTGATTGCGGGAATAAGCTCTACGAACTGGAGACGCAACTTATAGCGTACTGCGACGATGCGACATGCACGAAATGCGGACAGGGCTACTGGCTCAGGAACGGTATCTTGGCGACTCCTAGAGTTTTTTCTGGAATGGCGGACGGAATGCCTTTGGCGAAGAGGGAGAAAGGAAACTACCCTTCCATCCGCAGCCGCCGTCGCTCTTTGGGCAGGAATACCTAATCACACCGCTCGGTAGAGTGCCTTTGACAAGCGGCTTTCTGCCGCATTTTGGGCAAGTGGGGGTTTGTTTTGGCATACCGTATGATACCGCTCAAAGCAAGTAAAGGTACGATAGAGGGATGGCTACGCCCTATTCGCCGGACCACAAGGTTATCAATGCGGTGAGGAGTCCGCTGGGGATGGGTGCGCTGATCGTTGTGTCTCTCACCATGTCGTTCTTGCTGGTGTTGCCGATGCCGCTGCCTTGGCAATTTAAGGCGGTAGTGTTCGGGGTCTATGTGGCAGGGTTAGCGGCGGTGTGGGTCTGGACCGTCGTAATGACTTTCAAGCAGCCGCGCCATTTGGCATACGGACCGAGCGAATTGCTGGAGAATAACAGGATCGACCACGAGTTCAACTTGGCAATGAAGAAGCTGGAATTGGAGCACCAAGTCCAGCCTTCATTGCTGCTAAAATGATGGCCTGATACTCATGGCGAATATAGCAATCGTCGGTTTATTGGTACTCCTCGCCGCGCTACTTTTCGCGTGCTGGATCGCTCTGCGCTTCATTGGCAGGGAAATTGAAGCCCTGTCCGCTACCGTTCACAAGTTCCTCTATGACTATGAAAAGCTCAACGATTTTGAAGGGCGGAAGAAGTTGATTTCCGAGGTAGCGGTAGACAGAGACTTTGCGGAGTGGCAGGCTCGTCAACCAGAGGCAAGCAAATGAAGAAGCCCATTCCGGCCCCGACGCGCGAATCCTTCCACAACTTACTCGACAAGGCTGCGACTACTCAGGTAGTGCCGAAAGCCTCTCTTCCCGTGCGGAAGGGCAAATCTGCTGCGGGGTCCGTTCGGCGAGCAAAGCGAACATCGGGCGCATGACTTTGCGGCGGTTGTAGCGGAAGGCGTACTCGTTCAAATACGACTGCAAGTAGGTTGCTCCGACCTGATAGTAGACGCCCTTGATTCCTCTCTTCACAAGGCTCCAGAATCCATCGATCGTGTTGGTGTGCGCGAGGCCGTCCACGTAGCCTTTGGAGTGGTTCATGGTGGACAGGCGATGGCTTTGGCCCATCCAGCGAACCAGGCCCACGGTGCCGCCCTGATCGGAGTAGATGGTAGTGCGGGGCGGCAGGACTTCGCCGACGACGGGCAGGATGGATTCTTTGGTCGCATCCGGCACGACTCTTGCCACGACTTTGCCTTTGCGCTCGACGATGCCGAAGACGGTAGCTTTGGCTTTGCCGCGCAGGTGTTTGGGCTTGTTTGAGTCCGATCCGCCGAACTCAGCTTCGTCCATCTCGACCGGGCCTTTGAGGTAAATCTTATCGCCCATCAATTTCCTGACCTGCTTCATCATGCGCCATGCGGTTTTGTAGGTGACGCCGGTTTCGCGCTGGATCTGTTTGGCCGAGATGCCCACGCGGGTAGAGGCCATGAGGCGGATGACGAAGAACCACGTTCTTAGGGGCCTAGTGGACTTATGGAAGATGGTGCCGGCGAGGGGGTAGATATGATTGCCGCAGGCGTGGCAGGCGTAGGAGGGTCTTCCGGTGACGCGGTAGTGACGGCGCTCGATGCGGCAGTTTACGCAGAGGGCCATGCCTCCGGGGAAGCGTTTCTCTTTGACGTATTCAAGGCAGGCGTCATCTGTGGGGAACTCTTGGTCGAACTGGCGGACGGTGTAGCGTTGTTCGGGCCTGATGGACTGGTAGCGGTTCATAGTGTCCTCAACTTGCTTTGAAAGGTAAGATTGTTGCCATGAGCGAACCTAACGACTTGCGTGCTGCGTTGGTCGGCATTATCGAGTACGCCCACGGTCTCCATCGACAGATCGACGAACTCTCAAGCACAGTAATCGCACTGCAAATGACAGTGCGCGGTCTAGACCCGACTTTTGGGGAGGTTCGGGAAGCGAAGGCTGTTGAGATAGCAGCCGCACTTGAGCCTTATATTGCTCACCGAGAGAAACAGTTCGCCGAACTGCTTGAACGAATTCAGCGCCTTCGTCTACCTTGAGATCGCTCATCATTATCCCCTCCACTTGCTCTGTAGGGATAATTACCCTGGCGAGAGTGCCTTGCTGTAAATTATTCTTAACATTAAACTTAGCCGCAGATTCCTGAGAACAAAGGAGTTGCTGCCGTTTTTGGGGCCAGGGCCGAGGCATCCTGTTGCCGGCGTGCCCAAGGCGCGAATCGTGCGTTGGGAGTGCCATAGAACCATTGTGCGCCGGGAAGAGGAAATAACCTGCAAACGCGAGAGACATCTATTTGCTGCCGGAGGATATGACATTTCAGGAGGAATGGCCCCCTCGCATTTGGGTATTTCGATGCGGAGAAAAGGGAGAACCTGCGCGATGACCTTAGTCGATTCCTGGACATTTCCCGTGACAATGCAATAGTTTGACCCCATGACAGCAGTATCACTGCAACTGGACGGGAAGATAGCCCTCATCTCGGGAGGGTCGCGCGGAATTGGCGCGGAAACGGTACGCTTGTTCACGCAGGCAGGGGCGCGGGTGGCCTTCAGCTACCGCAAAGCGCGGAAGCAGGCGGAGGCGTTGGCGGCGGAGTGCGGCGGCCCGGGGCGGTGCGCGGCGCTGGAACAGGATCTGAGCTCCGCAGCGGATGGACGGGCGCTGGTGGCTTCGGCTGTGGCGACCTTTGGCCGGCTCGACATTCTGGTGGCCAATCATGGCATCTGGAAGGCAGAGGATACTCCCATAGCAGAGATGGCCGAGGCGCAATGGCGGCAGACGCTGGCCGTAAATCTGGACGCGGTGTTCGGACTGGTGCAGGCCGCGGTGACGCAGATGGAACGGCAGGCTGCTCCTGTTGCGGGTGAGGCAGTGGGGCATATCGTGCTTATCAGCTCAACGGCCGGGCAGCGGGGCGAGGCCAACCATGCCGACTATGCCGTGACCAAAGGCGCGCTGATCAGTCTGACAAAGAGCCTGTCGAGCGAACTGGCGGCGAAGGGGATTCGGGTGAACTGTGTGGCGCCGGGTTGGGTGGCGACAGATATGTCGACGACGACGATGGCCGATCCGGTGACATGGCCGAAGATTGTCGCGGGGATTCCGGTGGGACGCGCGGCGAGTGCGCGGGAGATTGCCGGGCCGGTCCTGTTTCTATGCACGCCGCTGGCAGGGTTCATCAGCGGCGAGGTGTTGAACGTGAACGGCGGCTCAGTGCTAGTGGGGTAAGGTCTTGAAGGGTTGCAGGGAGAATGGGTTGATGGGGAGAATTTTGCTGGCGGCGCTGGCGTTGGGGTTGCTGGCGGCGCCGCAGGCCGTGCAGGCGCAAGCGGTCGACGATGCAGCGGCAAAGAATGCGCAGCAGGCGCGCGCGGCCCTGGACAAGATGGTAGCGGCCTTGGGCGGTCCGGCCTGGTTGAACATGAAAAACCAGATGCGGCACGGACACATCGCAGCTTTCTACCAGGGCAGGCCCGACGAGGGGACGACGGATTATTGGGAGTTTCACTCCTGGCCGGACCACGACCGGATTGAACTGACCAAACACCGCGACGTGCTGGAGTTCTTCGAAGGCCGCGAGGGGTGGGAGGTGACCTATCGAGGCAAGAAGGCCATTACCCAGGACATCCTGGACGACTACCTGCGGCGGCGCGACCACTCCATTGAGACGGTGATCAAGGTGTGGCTCAAGGATCCGAAGACCATCCTGGTGTATGAGGGGCAGCGCATGGCGGAGCGGCACCTGGCCGAACAGGTAACGTTGATCTCAGCCGAGAATGAGGCCGTTACGATCCAGATGGACGTGGAGACGCACCTGCCTCTGCGCCGCTCCTTCGAGTGGCGCGACCCGGTCTACAAGGATAAAAACCTGGACGCCGAGGAGTATGCCGACTATCACGTGGTGGACGGGCTGCCGACTCCGTTCAGCATCACGCGCTTAAAGGGCGACGACATGTACCGGCAATACTTTCTGGACCGCGTGGAATATAACCGGCAGTTGCCGGACGATTTTTGGAACGTGGACGCGGCCTCGAAACGGATCAAGAAGTAGGGCGGACCTGCGCGGGACAGTGGCGCCACAGGCTTGGTTATAATCCTGACGGGCGCAATGTGGCAGGCCGCCGCGCTCTCTGGAGCTAGAGAATGACGCTTGACATCCAGGAGATCCTGGAGTTTCTACCTCACCGCTACCCGTTTCTGCTCATCGACCGGATCGTCGAATTCGAGCGCACCAAACGTCTGGTGGCAATCAAAAACGTAACCATCAACGAGCCGTTTTTTCAGGGGCACTTTCCCGGTTATCCCATCATGCCTGGGGTGCTGGTGGTGGAGGCAATGGCCCAGGCAGGCGGCATCATCATGTTGTATGAGATTGCCGACCGCAATGAAAAACTGGTTGTATTCACGGGAATTGAGCGGGCCAAGTTTCGCCGCCCGGTGACACCGGGCGACCAGATTCGCATGGAGGTGGAAGTGCTGTCGATGCGGCCGCGTGCAGGGCGCATCCTGGGCAGGGCGTTCGTCGAGGGCAAGCTGGCCTGTGAGGCAACACTGACCTGTGCGGTGGTGACGCGGGAACGCGAGACGCGCGCGCACGGCGGGCACGAAGCGGCGCCGGGGTCGGCGGAGTGAGCATTCATCCCAGCGCGGTCATCGCCGCCGGTGCGGTGGTTCCCGCCTCCTGCACAGTGGGTCCGTTTTCGACCATCGGCCCGGACGTGGCGTTGGGCGAGGATTGCGTGCTGGTCTCGCATGTGGTGCTGGACGGGCACACCAGGATTGGCGCGCGAAACACGTTTTACCCATTTTGCGCGATTGGCGTTCCGCCCCAGGATTTGAAGTACAAGGGCGAGCACACCGCAGTTGAGATCGGCGACGACAACACAATACGCGAATGCGTGACGGTGAGCCGCGGCACTGTAGGAGGCGGGGGATTGACGCGGATTGGCTCGGGCTGCCTGCTGATGGCGTATGTTCACATCGGACACGACAGCCTGGTAGGCAGCCACTGCATTCTGGCCAACTGCGCCACATTGGCCGGTCACGTGATCATCGAGGACTACGCCAGCGTGGGCGCTTTCTGCCCGGTACACCAGCACTGCACTGTGGGCCAATATGCCTTCATCGGCGGCGGGACCATCGTGACCCAGGACGTGCTGCCGTTTTCGCTGACCTCGGCGCGGCGGGAAAACAGGGCCTTCGGTATCAACAAGGTGGGACTGACGCGGAGAGGGTTCACGGCGGAGCGGCTGACGAGGCTGCAGAAGGCCTTCCGGCTGCTACTGGCGGCCAAGCTGAACACCTCGCAGGCGGTGGAGAAGATTCGCCAGCTTGAGGGCGAGGACGCGGCGCTGCTGGCCGCCTTTATCGAGCGCAGCCAGCGTGGGATTATCAAATAACTATGAAACTTGGACTGATAGCCGGCAACGGGCGGTTTCCGTTTCTGCTGCTGGAAGCGGCGCGGGCCCAAGGCCTTGCGGTGGTGGTGGCGGCGCTCCGCGAGGAGACCGATGCGGAGATCGACCAGCGCGCGGCACGGGATGAACGCATCACGGTCCACTGGCTTTCGCTGGGAGAGCTGTCGCGGCTGATTGAGGTCTTCCACAAAGAAGGCGTCACCCAGGCGGTAATGGCCGGGCAGGTCAAGCATAAGCAGATTTTTTCGAGCATCCGGCCGGACTGGCGGCTGGCCAAACTGCTGCTGAACCTGGGCACGCGCTCGACCGACAGGCTGCTGGGGGCGGTGGCCAAGGTGCTGGGCGACGAGGGGATCGAACTGATCAGCTCCACTGCGTTTCTTGAGCCGCTGCTGGCGCAGGAAGGCGCGCTGACCGGGAGTGTGCCGGGTGGGCGAGCGCCCGACGAAGAGGAGCGAAAGAACATTGCGTACGGGCTGGGGGTGGCGCGCGCCGTGGCCGGCTTTGATGTGGGCCAGACGGTGGTGGTGGCCGCCCAGGCCTGCGTGGCCGTGGAGGCGATGGAAGGCACCGACGCAGCCATTGAGCGGGCCGGGCTGCTGATGCAATCACTGGAGGCGGATGCTTCAACGCTGGAGCGGCGGCTGACAGTGGTGAAGGTGGCCAAGCCTAACCAGGACATGCGCTTCGATGTGCCGGTCATCGGAATCCGCACGGTGGAGACCATGGTCAAGGCAGGAGCGAGCTGCCTCTCTGTGGAGGCAGGACGCACCCTGCTGTTCGATCGCGAGGCCTTGCTGCAGCGCGCCAGCCATGCCGGGATTGCCATTGTGGCGGTTCCACGCGGATACTGAAGGACGGACGAGTCTCCGGGTCGCGGAGTCCCGCCCATCCCTTTCCCTGTCTCAATAACTGGAGGTTCCAAGTGAAAAAGCCGATTCTTTTCGCCCTCGCTGCGGCGGTGGTGCTCGCGGTTTCCCTTCTCACCGTGCATGCGGCCGACCAGCCACTGCCCAGCGTGGGGCAGGTTGCTCCCACATTTACCCTGCCTTCGCAGGACGGCTCGCAGATTTCCCTGGAGAGTTTTCGCGGCAAATGGGTGGTGCTGTACTTCTATCCCAAGGACATGACCCAGGGCTGCACGATCGAGGCCCACAACTTCCAGCGCGATCAGGCCAAGTTCGATGCTGCGAATGCGGTGATCCTGGGTGTGAGCGTGGATACACCCGACAGCCACAAACAATTCTGCACCAAGGAAGGGCTGACCTTCAGGCTGCTGGCCGACCCGGAGCACAAGGTGGTGGACGAGTACGGTTCGCTGGGCCACTTTGCGACCTTTACCATCGCCAACCGGAATACCTTCCTCATTGATCCCCAGGGCAAGATTGTGAAGGTCTGGACCAAGGTTGACCCGTCGCACCATTCTGAAGAGGTGCTGGCGGCGCTGAGCGAGTTAAAAAAGTAGTAGAGTGTACGCGCAAGCGGGTTCGTGCCTGAAAGAGCCCGCTCGCTGAGGCTTGAGTGGCAAACGAAATTGCACAGAAGTTTCGCACGGATTTGGACGATATGCATCGAGCGCTGATTTTGGTTCCGGCAGTTCTCGCCGATGTGCCCTGGCGCGAGGGCGGGTGGACGCGGAAGCAGATAGTGGGCCACCTGCTTGACTCGGCAACGAATAATCGACAGAGATTTGTCCGGGCCGCGACGGAGGGTAAATACGAAGGGCCGAAGTACGCTCAGGACGCATGGTTAGCCGCGCACGGATACGCAAGCCAATCGTGGGAGACGCTTCTCGGGTGGTGGGAGGCGGAACACGAGATTCTGATGGCCATCGTGGACCTCATTCCCGAGGAACGGCTTGAGTCAAGCTGCAGGGTTGGTGACGACGCGCCGGTTACGCTGGGATACCTGATTGAGGACTACGCCCGTCATCAACGCTGGCATCTGAAGCAACTGACGGCAAGCGCACCAACCATTTGACCGGGTCGAGTACCGAGTCCAGACGCAAAAAAGCCCGGCACCATGCCGGGCTCTTTTGCTTGCCTTGCTTCTTGCGTTGCCGTGCTACTTGGTTGCTTTCTTTGTGGAAGCCTTCTTTGCTGCTGCCTTCTTGGCAGGAGCCTTCTTTGCTGCCTTCTTCGCCGGAGCCTTCTTGGCAGTAGCTTTCTTTGCTGCCTTCTTGGCTGGCGCCTTCTTTGCTGCCTTCTTAACGGCCAACTTTTTACCTCGTTTGGGGGTTTTGCCGGCGCTCTTTTTAACCGCTGCCTTCTTGGCTACGGTCTTTCCGCCCTTCGCGCCAGCGCTGCGTTTCTTTGCGGCGGATTTCTTTGCGGCCTTCTTGGCCACAACCTTTTTCGCGGCGGCCTTTTTAGGCGCCTTCTTGGCTACAGCCTTTTTGGCCGGCGCCTTTTTAGCCACGGCCTTCTTGGCTGGCGCCTTCTTGGCTGCGGCCTTCTTTGCCGGAGCTTTCTTTGCCGCTTTTTTTGCGGGAGACTTCTTTGCGGCCTTCTTGGGGGCCGGCTTGGGTGTGGGCACTTCGGCGAATACGATCACGGTCTCCTCAGCCACCGCCTCATCGTCGTCCGAGGAGGTAAGAATGCTGGAGGTTGCGACAGTGTCGTCCTCTTCAAAGTCTTCTTCGTGACCGGAGCTCAACTCTGCCGGCTCCGTATCGTGGTTGCCGTCACTCGTTGCGAACATCCTGAACACTTCTTCCATCCCATTGCCTCCAGCGGCTCACCGCTGACATTGTCGGGTCTTGCATTGTTGCGTTGTAGAATGCTCCGCTAAGCGCGCGGAAATCATTGTAACAATAGCTTGCACGCAACTGCTATCAAATGACAAGTACGTAATGAGGCTCCTGCGCATTTTTGCCATGGCGCGCACGAGAATCAATGCGAGGTATGCCTGTGGGAACGCGACTTGTGTGTACCGGAATGTGTGCTGGAAGAGGTGGAGGACTTCTTCTTCGAAGCGGGTGCGCTGCTTCTTTTCGCCTTTGCGGTGGACGCGCTGCCGCGGGATTTGCCGGGAGTGCTCGCTACCTCGCGTGTTCCAGCTTTCCCCGATGCAGCATGGCGACGATGCCCAGTGCTGGTGCGCACTACGCTGGCGGGTTCGGCCACATGCAGCCGGCGGCCGGGCTCAACCTTGACGCCGGTGAGCTTGTTCCATCGCCGCAATTGGGCAAGCGAAACGCCGAAACGGTCGGCGATGGAGACCAGCGTGTCGCCCTTGCGTGCGATGTAAAGCATGGAGTGCATCGATGGGGCTGCTGCCGGCGTGACGGGCACAACTACAGCCTCGACACCCTGAAGGCTGTCGCTCTGGCCCATCTGATTGGCCGCCGCAAGTTCAGCCACCGGCACATGGTAGGCGTGGGCAACTGAAGCCATCGTGTCGTCGGCGGCCACGCGATGATAGCGCCACGCATTGCGCTTGTCCTCGGGGATCCCGGCGATACGCTGCGCAAACAAGGTGGCCGTTCCCGCGGGCACATGCAGGTCGAACGACGTGTCGGGCGGCGTGACGAAGCGAAGCAAGCTGGGGTTCAGAGCCATCAACTCGTCAACGGGCGCATCGACCAGGTCCGACACCAGGCGCAGATCGACGGAGTAGTTGACGGTCACCGTGTCGGTGATGACCGGCGGATCAAGGGTGATGTCGTCGAATCCATACTGCGTGGGGTGATTGGCGATGATAATGGCGGCCAGAATCTCAGGGACGTAGATCTTGGTTTCCGCGGGCAGGTTGTTGCGCTTGTAGAGTTCCCAGAAATCGGCATACCCGGTCTTTTGCACGGCGCGCTGTACATTGCCCGTACCCCAGTCGTAGCCGGCCATAGAAAGGTACCAGTCGCCCAGCTGGGTATAGATGAATTTCATGTAGCGGGCGTAGGCGCGGGTTGACTTCTCGGGGTCGAAGCGCTCATCCACATAATTGTTGCGTGTGAGGCCGTAGTTGCCAGAAGGCATGAACTGCCACATGCCGCCGGCGCGGGATTTCGCATTGATGGCCCGCGGCTGAAAGCCGGACTCGGCGACGGCCAGATAGATCAGATCCTGCGGCATGTCTTCTTCGCTCATGACCCGCTGAATCATTGCCTTGTAGCGGCCCGCGCGCTGGAAGGAGTGGAGCAGCGTGTTGTGGCCTTTCTGGGTGTTGGCAAAGAAGTTGATGTAGGCGGCAACGTAGTCGTTGACCACCAGCGGCAGGTCGGACTTGGTGGTCGCCAGATCGGTTTTGGCCTTGGCCACGATGTTGGGGTCGACTTCAAAGGTGATGTCGCTGGCCACATCGGCTGGCGTGGGCTCGGTCTTTGGAGCGAAACCGTTGCCTTCCTTCAGCGCGTCCATCTCCAACCCGTTCACCGCGTCGACGATGTGGTCGAACTCGTCCTGCAGCTGCGGGTCGCTCTTGATATCGATGCCGCAGGTGAGCATGAGATCGACGGCGCGGTCGAACTGCATTTTGGCCTCGGGCAATTGGCCTTTGCGGTAGGCAGCTTCGCCCATGGAGTAAGCCTTTTCAACTTGCTCGATGAGTTGCTGCACGCGGCGCTGTTGGGGAGTTGGCTGCGGCGTGGAAGCTGCGCCCTGCGACGGAACCGCGGGCAGCGACGGCGCAGTGGCCTGCGGTGAGGTTTTTGGGGGGGCACCGGCATCTTGGGAGGGTGTGCAACCCGCCAGCATGAAGGACAGCGCCGCGCAACCAAGAAGTCGATAGGAAATTCTGCTCATGGGCAATGTGAGAAACATCCAGCCGGGCGTTATCGAACCGCGGAAGACACTATGCCGATGATAAGCTATGCGATGGAGGCATCGCGCGCTGAACGGTGCATTTGCTCTCTTTTGCCTATAGCGTTCTCCAGTTGCTATAGAGCGAATCCACGGCAGTCGAGGGGCGTTCTCCTGTAAAAGAGCCACCCTGGATAAAGCCATCAACAGATCCTAAGCTGGAGAACCGCGCTAACATCGCATGGACACACGCTTCCTTCGCAACTTCGCGATCATTGCCCACATCGACCACGGAAAGTCGACGCTGAGCGACCGTCTGCTGGAGTTGACAGGTTCGGTAACCGGGCGCGAGATGCAAGCCCAGATTCTGGACGCGATGGACCTGGAGCGTGAGCGCGGGATCACCATCAAGGCGCACGCGGTGCGCATGATGTACAAAGCGAAGGACGGCAATACCTACCAGCTGAACCTGATCGATACGCCGGGCCACGTGGACTTCAGCTACGAAGTTTCGCGCTCGCTCGCCTCGTGCGAGGGCGCACTGCTGGTGGTGGATGCCAGCCAGGGCGTTGAAGCGCAGACGCTGGCCAACGCCTACCTGGCCATCCATCACGGCCTGGAGATGATTCCGGTCATCAACAAGATCGATTTGCCCTCGGCCGACGTCCTGCGCACACAGGAGGCGATCGAGCAGGCGGTTGGAGTGGACGCCACCTATGCGATTCCCGTGAGCGCCAAGACCGGCCAGGGCGTGGACGAGGTGTTGGAAGCGATTGTGCAGCGGCTGCCGCCGCCTACGGGCGACCCCGATGCGCCGCTGCAGGCGCTTATCTTCGACTCATGGTTCGATGCCTATCGCGGCGTGATCGTGCTGGTGCGCGTAATGCAGGGCACGCTGCGCAAGGGCCAGCGTATTCGCCTGATGTCGAATGGGAAAGCATTTGAAGTGGAGTCGATGGGCGTACTGATGCCCAAGCCAGTGGAGATCGGCCAGCTTTCAGCGGGCGAGGTGGGGTTTTTCGCGGCCACCATCAAGAACGTCTCAGATACCAAAATCGGCGACACCGTGACCGAAGATGCGCGACCCGCGGCAACGCAGTTGCCCGGCTTTGAAGATATCAAGCCGATGGTCTTCAGCGGTCTCTACACGGTGGATTCGCACGAGCACACGCTGTTGCGCGACGCCCTGGAAAAATTGCGGCTCAACGATTCATCGTTCTTTTTTGAGCCGGAGAGTTCGGTCGCACTGGGCTTTGGTTTCCGTTGCGGATTTCTCGGCTTGCTGCACATGGAAATCATTCAGGAGCGGCTGGAGCGCGAGTACGAACTGGACCTGATTACCACCGCGCCCGGCGTGCGCTACCACGTTACGCTGACCGACGGCAAAGTACTGGAAGTGGACAACCCTTCGCGATGGCCCGACCCAACCAATATCGACAGCATTCGCGAGCCTGTGATCATGGCCAAGATTCTGACCAACGAGGAGTATGTGGGCGGCATCTTCAAACTTGTCGAGGAAAAACGCGGCAGGCAGATCAACTTCGAATACGTGACGCCCACGCGGGTGATGCTGACGTACGAATTGCCCCTGAATGAAATCGTGCTCGACTTCTACGACCGCCTGAAATCCGTCTCGCGCGGCTACGCATCGCTGGATTATCAATTGGCCGGTGAATGGGAATCGCCGATGGTGAAGCTGGACATTCTGGTCTCCGGCGAACCGGTGGATGCGCTGTCGATCATTGTGCACCGTGACCTTGCCTACGAGCGCGGCAAGGCGCTGGTGGCAAAGATGCGCGAGTTGATTCCGCGCCAGCAATTCGAAGTAGCGATTCAGGCTGCGATCGGAGCCAAGATTGTGGCTCGTGAGACGGTGAGCCCACTGCGTAAAAATGTGTTAGCCAAGTGCTACGGTGGAGACATTTCACGCAAGCGCAAGCTGCTGGAGAAACAAAAAGAAGGCAAGAAGCGGATGAAGCGAATTGGCAAGGTGGATATTCCGCAGGAAGCCTTTCTGGCAGTGTTGCGGGTGGGAGAAGAGCAGCAGAAGTAATGCCTTTTTATTGACTTGGCGCATACGCGAGTCATCATCTGTTCATCACAGATTGTGGAAAGCTCTGTTGATGTCCCCTTCCCGGGGGCGACAGAGCAGGCCAGCGCGCACCCGGGTTGGTTCCTCGCTACTCCAACAAAAATAAGGGCTTTGAGCGCTTACCAGAAGCGGCGGTGGGTTGGCAAGGGAAAAAATCAGAAAATTTGCAGCGGATTCGCGAAAGAAATCCACAAACTTTTCCACAGGGGAGCCGTGCGGGACACCGCGGCTAATGGAAAGTCATGCTCGACATTTTTGGCGCGATCAAGGTGGGTGCAGCGGCCCTTGGAAAACGGGGCCGCTGTATCCGATTGAACCGAGTCTAGTGGGCTGCAGGCGTCTTGGGAGCCGAAGTGGCAGGCCTCTTGGGCGCCGGTGCGCTGGGCAGGTTGGATGACGGCGCTTCAGAGCCGGTCTGTGCCGGAGGAGCGGGTACACCAGACTTCACATTGTAGGCGTCAATGACGGCCTTGGTGATGTTGGTGGAGTCGGTGGCATAAAGCACGGGACTCTGCTGTTGGGCGATGTCGAGGACCAGGGTGTATCCACGTTCCTCGGCGTAGGCAATCATGACATCGCCTACCTTGGAGGCCAGAGTGTTATAGAGTTCCTGCATCTCCCCGTTAAAATCGTTCTGGTCATCCTCGGCGTCACGCTGCAACTGCTTCTTCTTATCATCAATGGTCTTGCCCCTGCTGGCGCGTTCCGCGTCGCTCAGCGTGTTGGCCTGGGCCTGCAATTGCTTGGTCAGGTTGTCGACTTCGTCGCTGAGGGTCTTGAGCTGCTGACGCTTGGGGTCGTACTTTCTTTCGAGGTCGGCAAAGTTGCGCTGTCCCTCGTTGGTTTGGGCCACGGCCACCTGAAAAGCGATGACGGCGATCTTGGTTGGTCCGGCAGGCTTGGCTGGGGCAGGCGCCCCGGAGGTCAGCGGAGCGGATGGAACTTGGGCGGAGGCGTTCAGGACAAAGCCCGAAGCCAGGACAACGGCTAGTGCAAGCGAGCGCTTCATTCGAGTGGATTACTCCTTCAGAATTCCTGGATAGCTGTTCGCGCCCTAGCGCGAAAACAAACCCGTGCCTCCTGAGAAACCTCACGGTCTTTCTTCACCCCAGCGACCAAGGCCTGCCGGAGTGGGTGCCTCCACTCAGCTTTGGAGCGAAGACTGAAACAGACGCGACGGAGACGTCAGCAGGAACTAGATGGATTATAGGAGGGCAGGATAGGGGGGTCAAACCTGCAGCACACGAATTCCGCTTGTCTTGGCGGCCGTTGGCTAATGCCGCAAAATTCTCGGGGGCTGAGACTACATTAAGAAAGAGCAAAATAACAAAGGCCCCGCAGTGCGGAGCCTTTGCGAGAGCCGCAGCCAAAGACTAATGAGCTGCGGGCGGGTTGGGAGCGGCTGTAGCCGGCTGCGCCGGCGGAGCGGGCACGCCCGATTTCACGTTGTAGGCATCAATAACTTCCTTGGTGATGTTGGTGGAGTCGGCAGCAAAGAGCACTGGAGACTGCTGCTGAGAAAAGTCCAGCACCAGCGTGAATCCATGGTCCTTGGCATAGGCGATCATGACGTCGCCGACCTTTGAAGCCAGGCTGCCGTAAGTCGTCTGTATCTCCTGCTGGAATTCATTCTGGGCATCCTCGGCGGCGTGCTGCAGGTCGCGCTGTTTGGTGTCGATGGCCTTGGTGCGGGTGGCGCGCTCGGCCGGCGTCAGAGTGCTTCCCTTGGTCTGCAAGTCCTTCTTCAGAGACTCAATCTCGTTGCTTTGAGTCTTGAGCTGGTCCTTCTTAGGTGTGAACTTCTTCTGCAGGTCGGCAAAGTGGCGCTGGAACTCGTTGGTTTGGGCGACGGCCGCCTGGAAGGCGATGACTGCGATCTTGGGTGGCCCGGCAGGCGCCGCGACGGCGGGCGCGGAAGATGTTTGAGCGGCGGCGGTCAGGGCAAGGCCTGAGGCCAGAAGAACGATGATTGCAAGCGGGCGCTTCATTCGAGTAAGAAACTCCTTCTGAGTTCCTGCATGGCTGTTGGCACTTCAGCACAGGAAAATACCTGCGCTTCGCTAGAAACCTCACGCTCTTTTCGGGGGGCTCCGCGCTTGATGAGGCAGAGACAGCAAAAGACGCAGGCGGAAACGTCAGCAGGAACTAGAGAGATTATATAGGGGGGTGGGATAGGGGCGTCAAACCGGACGGCGACCGAGTCCGCAAGCTGTTTGCCGTCTTCGGCTGCACGCCCTGTTGCACAAACGAAAGAGCCGCTCGGAGGAGCGGCCCTTCTGGTAGATGCGTAAAGTTCTCTCGTCTAGAAAGTGGTGGATACCGTCAGGCGGAAGGTCTTGCGCGGTTCGCGGAAGAGATTCTGTGCGCCGAAGGATTCGATCGACTCCTGGTAGGTGAAGTCGCCGGCGCCTCCGGGCGGGAACATATCGCGGGTAATCAGCTCAGCCGAGCAGCTTTGCACCTTGCCTCCGAGCTTGACGTCGTTGCAGTAGGGACGCTCGTAGAGGCGGAGCGGGTTATAGGCGTAGTAAATGCGGACCGGCGCATTGATGATTGGCATCATGGCGCCGATCTCGCCGCCCAGCGACATGCGGGGCACGAAGTTTGTACCGGCGACGGGGCGGATGTCTTTCTGGAATCCGACCTGCGAGCCGGGGATGCCGCCCTGGCACGAGCCATTGTTGTAGACCGGGCAGCCATAGAGAGGCGCGGTGAGGGTGGCAAAGCCCTCGGGACTCTGATGCAACTGGCCCTTGTTGAGAGCTGTGTCGATGCCGAAGTCGTCGAAGAAGGAGAGAGTGAGTGAACCCACAATGGGAATGCGGTACTCGGCGTTGGATGTGAAGCTGGTGTCGCCGCCGATGGATGCCACTCCATAAACGGGAATCGGCACCTGAATGTACTGGTTCAACTGGGGATTGTTGGGATCGCGGGGAACGCCAGTGCCGTCCGGGTTGGTGAGCTGCACGGAGACGCGGTTGGGAACGTAGCCGTAGGGTGTGGCGCCACGGATATCGAAGCCGCGCAAATCAGTCTCGCCGCCGGTGTAGAAGCGGTTCTGAGGCGGAGCCACGTCACCGCCAAAGCCCTGCACATAACTCAACTGGGCACGCAGACCGAGCACGTTGTGTCCGTTGGCGGAAGGCGTCAGGTAGTGCATGGACCGAAAGCTCTTGTAGGCCACCGCCGGCATGACGTAGCGTACGTTGCCATAGATGCCGGCGATCGCAAGGACTGCCGAGTATTCCTTGCCGCTGCGGGGGCGCACGGGGTTATTGATGGTGTTGTAGGAATATGTGAACGAGGCGTTGCTGTTGATGATGCCGGCCAGAGCATTGGATCCCTGGATGCCCGAGCGGAAGCTGATGGTCTGGAAGAAAGCTTGCGAGGCGCTCGAGAAGGCGGTGATGTTCGACTTGCTGAGAGAGTAGGTGAAGCCTACGCGCTGGAAAGCGTGGCGGCGAAGCGGATAGCTGACTGAGAAGTTCAAGCCGGTGGCAGCCTGGTTGTAGTTCTGGGTCAGCGACTGCTGCGCTGCCGTCAGGTTGACTGACTGCCCGGTGGTGGCCTGGTAGCTCTTGGCGGCGTTGAAGTCCTGCTTGTTGTTGAAGATCTGGAAGCCGACATTGAGCGGGCGATTGCGCACATAAGGCTGCGAAAATCCAAAGAGGAACTGGCGGCTTACGTTGCCCAGGTTGCCCTGTACGCTAAGCGTCTCGCCCAGACCGAGGAAGTTGTTCGTCTGGTAGTTCACACCGAGGAATGCGCCTGAAAGGCCACTCACTCCGCCGTTGAGGCCGATGGAGTTCTTCCCTTTCTCCTTGACCTTGAGGAGCAGGTCCACGGTGCCCGCCTCAGGGTTCTGGTGAGCCTCAGAGTCCTGATCCACCTTGAGGGGCTCAAAGTACTCCAGCTGGTTGAGGCGAAGCAGACTGTACTCCCAAATCTGGGAGTTGTAGACCGAGCCTTCATCGAGCATAAGCTCGCGGCGGATGACGCGGTCGCGGGTGATGGTATTGCCCTGGAACTCGATGCGCGAGACGTAGAAAGGCTTGCCTTCGTCGATATCGATTTGCATCGAGACGGTCTTCTTTTGTTCGTCGTAGCTGAGCTTGGGGATGGCGCCGAAATTGATGTAGCCCAGCTGGCCGTACGCCTTCTTGAGGTTTTCGAGACCCTTGCCGATCAGGGTGGCGTTGAACCAGTCGCCATCCCTGACGGCGAAAGTGGCACGCAGGGCCTTGACGTTACTGACGGCCTTGTTGCCGCTAAAAGTAATTGACGCCAGCCGGTAGCGGCCGCCCTCTTCAATGGGCATCAGGATATCGATGCGCTTGCCCTTGTTGGGGCGGAAGGTGAACCAGTTCAGGCCGCCCTCATCCCGGATCTGCGTCTTCGGCTCTTCGATAGCGGCGTTGGCATAGCCCTTATCGCGATAGGCAAAACGCACATGCTCGGAGTCTTCGTCCAGCTTGGTGGCGTCGAAGGTCTTGGCAAACAGGTTCTCGAAGATAATCGAGTAGGGAATCCCCACCGGCTTGAGGTTTTTCATGGAGCGGCGAAGCACCAGCGCGCTAATGTGCTGATTGCCGGTAAAGTGGATCTCACCCACCTTAACTGTGGGACCTTCTTTGATGTTGAAAATCACCTGCACCGAGGCAGGAGGGATGGTCTTGATTTCAGGCTTGATGATGGCGAACTGGTGCCCGTGCTCGGACAGGATATCGCGGAGAACTGACTCGGCCCGCTTGATGGTGGTCGGGTTATATTGACCTTCCACCGAGAGCGGGACCTTCTCTTTTTTGAAGCGGTCGAGCACATCCGACTGGGAGACCGCGTTGAGGCCCTTGTAAACGATCTCGCGGATGGTGGGCCTTTCACGGACAAACACATTGAGGATGATGCCCTTCTCGGAGTCTTCCCGTTCAATGCGCAGGTCTTCGAAATATCCCGTATTCCACAGCGAGTTGAAGTCCCGCTCGATGGAGACGGGGTCGTATGTATCGCCGGGGTGAGTAAAGAGGCGCGCGAGGATGGTCTCCTTGGGAATGCGCCGGTTGCCGATGACACGAATCTGGTCGATGGTCTGCGACGTCTGGGCCAGGGCCGCGCCGGCAGAAAACACCAGCACAACGGCCAGCGCCATCCGGACAGATATCCGCGCCAAGCGGGAGATGAAAGCGTGCTTGATCTTCACCGGGTTGGAGTCCTGCGGCGAGCACAAGTACTGGTGCGGTCCAAGGTTAGGCTTCACGGGAAGAATATGCACACCCTCATTGCGTAAGATCTGATGCTGCCTCGCGGAAAGATTGATTATATTGGACCGCGCCCACCCCGCCCAAACCGCCGGGCTACTCGCCAGCACAGAAACCGTATCTTTCCCAGATTTTCCCTGCCGCGCTTTGTGCCTGCGGACTCGGGCCGGCCCCGCAACAGGGCCCATCCCAGTCTAACGGACGCGGATGGGTCAGAGGGCTGTACATCTCCCGCATGTTGCGTTGCATCCCTCTTAGACGCAGACGGGCCGGACATGACATCCTTTCTGCCGAGAGGATTGTGGAAAGATGGCAGGCGTTGAGGAGACTGTTTACGACTTTTCGGCTTCGCTGCCGGACGGGCGCGCGGTAAACCTGGTGGAGTTCAGGGACCAGGTACTCTTAATCGTAAACACTGCCAGCCGGTGCGGCTTTACTCCGCAATACGCAAGCCTGGAGCAGCTCTACCGCGCATACAAAGAGCGCGGCTTTGCAGTGCTCGGCTTCCCCTGCAACCAGTTCGGCGCGCAGGAACCAGGCACGGCCAAGGAGATTGGGGCCTTTTGCGAACGCAATTACGGGGTCAGCTTTCCCATTTTTGCCAAGATCGATGTCAACGGTGCAGAGACTCACCCGCTCTACCGCTTTCTGAAGGCAGGCAAGCCGGGAATTTTCGGCAGCCAACGCATCAAATGGAACTTCACCAAGTTTCTGGTGGACCGGAGCGGCAGAGTAGTGGGCCGGTACGCGCCCGCCAAGGATCCCAAGGAGCTTGCTCCTGCAATCGAAAGTCTACTGGGCGGCAGCTAGGGTCTGTTCACAGATCCTAGGGCAGAGCACACGCCCTACAGGTTTGCGAGGGGATGGGCTAATGCATGGCCATCGCCTCGCGAATGACTGAAGTTATGTCGATCCCCGCCCTGCCTCGTATTCATCCGTGGCGGTGGGGTATGCTTCTTCCAGTCTGGAACGAATAACGGCCTGCTACCTTTGGGACGATTAGGTCTGGGCGGAATTACCCTTTAAAGGGAGGAGTGGATGCGCCGAAGCCTTCCCATGATCCTGGTCCGGGTGGTTGTGGGCCTGGTGTTTCTCACTGAAGGGATTCTCAAGTTTCTGCATCCTGCGGAACTTGGCGCAGGACGCTTTGCGCATATCGGTCTGCCCTGGCCCCAGTTGCTCGCGCCCTTTGCCGGCGCAGTGGAGATTGTTGCGGGCGCTGCGGTGATTCTGAACCTGTATGCCGGAGACGCGGCCGTGCTGCTGCTGGCAGTGATCGTCACGGCGCTTGTAACCACCAAGGTGCCCATCTTTCTGGGCCGGCCCTTCGGCAGGTTTGCTCCAGCCCCGCTGAGCCACTACGGCTTGTTGAGCTTTCTGCACGAGGCGCGGACCGACTTGTGCATGCTGTTCGGCTCGGTGGCCATCCTGATTGATAGCGGTGTACGGCTGGGACGGAAGAAACATTGGTACCAACGCTGATTGAGTGTCATGCCTGATGCTCCCGGCAAATCCCCGCTTGGCGAGATCTTCGGCGTCTTTCTGCGCGGGCTGGGCTGAGCTGGCTGCCGGCTCGCCGGCTTTATCCGTCGAAGCGGTATGCACTGATGGCCGCGCCCATCGGCTCATCACCAAAAATGCGTGTTCCAGGCGCGTCGCCACCGGCCCCGGCAGCGACCATGAGCGGAATCAGATGTTCCTCGCGCGGGTGAGCATAGGCAGCAAAGGGCGCATCGCGCCAGTGGGATAGCAGGGTGTCCCGCTCCGCTGCGGGCGACTGGACCGCACCCGTCAGCCAGGCATCGAAAGCCCGAGCGCGCTCCGGTGTCTCGGGACGGAGGTAGCCGCGCAGGTTGTGGAAGCTCATTCCGCTGGCCACGAGGAGTATGCCTTCATCGCGTAGCGGAGCCAGGGCGCGGCCCGCGGCCAGGTGCAGCGCGGGATCGAGAGAGGCTGCAAGAGACAGCGTGACAACCGGAATCTGCGCCAGGGGAAACGCCACCTTGAGAGGCACAAAGACGCCGTGGTCGAAGCCCCGGCTGGGGCTCAGGGCCGCGGGCAGCGCAGCCGCTTGGAGCAGGTCGGACACACGCGCGGCCAGTTCCGGCGACCCAGGGGCGGGCCAGGTGAGCCGGTAGGTGTGTGCGGGGAAGCCGGAGTAGTCGAAGATCAGTGGGGGCCGGGGCGCAGCACCGGCGGTGAAAGCCGGCTCCTCCCAGTGGCCGCTGACGACCACCATCGCCCGGGGCGGAGCGGGCAGCGTGGCCTCAAGACCTTCAAGGAAGCGTTGCGTGGAATTCCAGGTGTCCGCGGGACCCCAGGTCCAATCCATAAAGAAGCATGGTCCGCCGCCGTGAGGCAGAAAGATGGCAGGCTGGCGCTGTGTGCTTACGGTCATGGGTTTGTCCTCCAGGTTTGCGGCCCCACATTTGGGGCGCGATAGATAATTGTTCAAACAACTATTATCTAGATGCATCCCTATGGCTCGGGGATTCAGGTGTGTCCGCATTACTCGAGAGGCGCGGCCAGAGAGATGACGTAGATCAGCATTGCTATACCGATCATGCGCGGAATCAGGCCGACCGCCTGAGCCGCTAGCTGTCCTTGCGATAGAGGAGGTCGCGGATCGCGTGCTTCCTGGCCTGATTCAACTCGCTCTCATTCTTGCGGCCGCCGACGCCCGCAGGCGGCTTCGGAGCCAGGTCGGTTTGTTCCGGTTCGCTGCAGGCTGGGCAGCGGTTGGCAAAGCCGGGCTTATCTGGCCTTAACTCAAACTCCTCTGAGCAGACGGCGCAAACTTTAATAGGAAACGGCATACTCTTTTATCGTAATGGAGGTGGCGACCTTAATGCGCGATTGGGCTTAGGCTGCATTTTGGCTGCAAATTGCAGTACCGTGGCTGCGAACCGGGAATCTAAACAATCGAGATCCTCTGGAGACAACCGCAATGCAAGACCCGTTCTTTCTCGACCGCTTTGTGAGGGCGCAGGATGGTGTGTATGCGGAGGCAGTTGCCGAGTTGCGTAACGGCCACAGGCACGGTGAGTGGATCTGGTTTATTTTTCCGCAGATGAAAGGCCTGGGCCACGCCCCGCAGGCAGCCTACTACGGCATCAGTTCGCTGGACGAGGCCGCAGCCTACCTTAGCCACCCAGTGCTGGGTCCACGTCTGGTGGAGTGTACCCGGTTGGTAAACGAGGTGGAGGACCGCACGATACAAGAGATTTTCGGCGTGCCCGAAGACCTGAAGTTCCGCTCGTCGATGACACTGTTTGCCCATGCTGCCGAGGACGATACCGTCTTTAGAACTGCGCTGGAGAAGTACTTTGAGGGCGAGCCCGACCTGTTGACGCTGGAACTGATGCGGTGAGGCAATGCGTTGCGATTCTATCCGGCTACTTTGGGTCGGCGTGCTTCTCGCCAAACGTGCGCAGCTTGGCCAGCGTAACGGCTGCCGCGCCGGAGTCGATGGCTTCGGCGCCTTGCGCGACGCCTTGCTTAAGATCGTCGGCCAGGCCCGCGGCCACCAGGGCGGCTGCGGCGTTGAGCAGCACAATATCGCGGCGCGCACCGGGAATGCCGGTGAGGACGTCGTAGAGCAGGGCCGAATTAGTCTGCACATCGCCGCCTACGAATTGGTCGAGTGTGGCGCGGGGCAGTCCGGCCATCTCCGGAGTGACGCGGGCGGCCTTCAATGTGGTTTCGCCCGTCTCGGACTCCTCAATGCGGGCGACGACGGACTCACCCGTGGTGGTCAGTTCGTCAATGCCATCGGTGCCGTGGACAACGAAGGCGCGTTTTGCGCCCAGGGCCTTGAGGGTGCGGCCAAGGAGCAATACGCGGCTTGGGGCGAGGACACCGATCACTTGTGCTCGCGCACCGGCGGGATTGGTAAGCGGCCCGCAGAGGTTAAAGATCGTGCGAAAACCCAGCGCCCGTCGCAGCGGGCCGACAGCCTTCATGGCAGGGTTATAGAGGGGTGCAAGGAGGAACATGAAACCAGTTTCGCGGAGACACTCGACCGCCAGATCCGGCTCCAGGGAAATGGGGACGCCGAGAGCTTCAAGCACGTCTGCCGCGCCGCAGCGGGAAGTGATGGCGCGGTTGCCGTGCTTGGCCACCCGGGCGCCTGCGGCCGCAGCCACTAGCGCCGCGCCGGAAGAGATGTTAAATGTGAGCGGCCCGCCGCCGCCGGTACCGACAACGTCGACTAGTTCACTACGCTCCTCGGGTGTGAGGGGTAGCGTTAAGGCGCGGTTGCGCATCACCTGAACAAAGCCGGCCAGTTCAGGCGCTTGTTCGCCGCGAGTGGCCAGCACAGCCAGCAACGCTGCCGTCTCCACGTCCGGCGCTGCACCCGCGAGGATTTCCTCAAGTACGGCGGCTGCCTGCTCCCGGGTCAGTGCCGCGCCGTCTTCGGCCAGCGGCTTCAAAAGTTCCTTCAGCATGCCCATATCTACCTTTATGGTAAAGGCGCGTGATGGGCCGGTGTTCTGGTTATCAACGGCACGGCTCTGTTTGCCGGTCATTCGGCTAGCAAGATAGTATTTGGGTACCGCTGGCACGGTCGCGCTGGTCTGGCACCCGGATGGTGTCGAACTGACCTTTCCAATTCAGCGGACGTGGCGGTCCCTACCAACATGAAAATTCACGAGTATCAGGCAAAGGAAATCCTGGCGAAATACGGCGTGGCCGTGCCCCGGGGCGAGATGGCCAACACGCTGGAAGAAGCGTCAGGCGTGGCCCGCAAGCTGCTGGCCGAGGGCGCAAGCGGGGTGGTGGTGAAGGCGCAGATTCATGCCGGAGGCCGGGGTAAGGGCGGCGGCGTGAAGGTGGCGCATACCCGCGAGGACGCAGAGTTGCACGCCAAGAACATACTGGGCATGCAACTGGTGACGCACCAGACCGGTCCCCAGGGGCAGAAGGTACAGCGCCTGCTGATCGAAGAGACCGCGGCCATTGACCGCGAACTCTACCTGGGCATCGTGCTCGATCGCGTGACCAGCAAACTGGTCTTTATGGCTTCGCAGGCCGGCGGCATGGAGATTGAAGAAGTGGCTGCCACGGACCCGACGGCCATCTTCAAGGAGACCATTGATCCGGCGGTGGGTTTTGGCGCGTGGCAGGCGCGCAAGCTGGCGTTTGCGCTGGGACTGAAGCCCACGCAGATCAATGCGGCTGTCGCCTTTCTGCAGAGCCTGTACAAAGCGTTTGTGGAGACGGACGCGTCGCTGGTGGAGATCAATCCTTTCATCACCACCAAGGACGACAAGCTTTTCGCGCTGGACGCCAAGATCACGTTCGACGATAATGCGCTGTTTCGGCAGCCGGCCATCAAGGCACTGCGCGACACCGCCGAAGAAGACCCGCTGGAAGTGGAAGCCAGCAAATACGCGCTGAACTATATCAAGCTCGATGGTTCGATAGCGTGCATGGTGAATGGCGCGGGCCTGGCCATGGCGACAATGGACATCATCCAGTATGCCGGCGGCAGCCCGGCCAACTTTCTCGACGTGGGCGGCGGCGCGACCCAGGAGCAGATCGAGCACGCTTTCGAGATTCTGCTCTCTGACGCCCACGTGAAGGCCATCTTCATTAACATCTTCGGCGGCATCTTGCGCGTGGACCGGTTGGCCACGGGCGTAGTGGCCGCGGCGCGCAAGCTGCATGTGAGTGTTCCCATCGTGCTGCGGCTCGAAGGCACGAATGTGGAGGAGGGCCGCAAGATTTTGAAGGAGTCGGGATTGAATTTCCAAGTGGGCGCAACGATGAAGGAAGCGGCAGAGCTGGTGGTGAAGGCAGCGGCGGGCGTGGGGGCATAAGATGGCGGTACTCGTAACCAAAGAAACACGGCTCATCGTGCAGGGAATTACGGGCAAGGAAGGCACTTTCCACGCCATGGGGTGCGCGGAATACGGCACCAAGGTTGTGGGTGGTGTGACGCCCGGCAAAGGCGGCACCATACACGAAGGATGGCCGGTATTCAACACCGTGCAGGAAGCTGTCTACTCCACCGGCGCAAACGCCACTATGATTTTTGTTCCGCCGCCGTTTGCCGCCGATGCGATTCTGGAGGCGGAGGACGCGAGGATTGCGCTGATTGTGTGCATTACCGAGGGCATTCCCACGCTGGACATGGTGAAGGTGTGGGCCAAACTCAAGAGCTCAAAGTCGCGGCTCATCGGGCCGAATTGCCCTGGGGTGATTTCGCCGGGGAAAGCCAAGATCGGCATCATGCCCGGCCGCATACACATGGAAGGCTCGGTGGGCATCGTCTCGCGCTCGGGCACGTTGACGTATGAGGCTGTGCACCAGCTCACCCAGCGCGGCATCGGCCAATCCACGGCCATCGGCATCGGCGGCGATCCCATCATCGGGACTACGCACATCGATGCACTGCGCCTGCTGAACGACGATCCTGAAACCGAAGCCATCATCATGATTGGCGAGATCGGCGGATCGGCCGAAGAGGCTGCCGCGGAGTTCGTGAGGCAGAACGTGAAGAAGCCGGTAGTGAGCTTCATCGCCGGACAGACCGCGCCTCCGGGCAGGCGCATGGGGCACGCCGGGGCCATCATCAGCGGTGGACAGGGCACTGCCGCCGACAAGATGAAGGCCATGACCGCGGCGGGCATTCATGTGGTTGTATCGCCTGCAGAGATCGGGGCCACGCTGGCGAAGGTGATTGGTAAGAGCTAGCCGCTAACAGCTAACTGGTAACAGCTGCGTTTCACCACACCCGGCACGGGTTTGGACTGACCATGGCTGCAGTCTTCCTGCAACTGAAACTCTTTGCGAACTCCGGCAGATCGGTGAGCACGGTATTGGTGCGGTACTCGTCTGGTGCGTGCGGGTCGGTCTGGGCCTGGGTGCGCAGTTGCTCGGGGCGGGTCTGCGTGCACCACTGCTGCGCATAGGCAATCCAGAAGCGCTGGTCGGGCGTGTAGCCGTCGCTGGTTGCGGTCATGTCGAGGTGCGCGGCCTGCGCCTTGTCAAGCCATGCCAGCCACGCCAGCCACAGCCCGCCCAGGTCGGCAAGGTTCTCGCCCAGGGTGAGCTCGCCGTTCAGGTGCACGCCGGGGACGGCCTCGATGGCGTCGTACTGCTTGACCATACATTCGGCACGATCTGTGAACTTCAGCTCGTCATCCTTCGTCCACCAGTTCTTCAGGTTGCCATCCTTATCGTACTGACGGCCTTCGTCGTCGAAGCCGTGAGTCAGCTCGTGGCCCACGGTTGAGCCCATGTCACCGTAGTCGGCCGCGTCGTCCTCCTTCTCGCTGTAGAAGGGAGGCTGAAAGTAGCCGGCGGGGAAGTTCACGTTGTTCATCTGCGGGTCGTAGTAGGCGTTGACGGTGGGCGGCGTCATTTCCCACTCGCCTTTGTCGACCGGCTTGCCGATCTTGGCCAGATCGCGGGCAAACTCGAACGCATGGGCGCGTTCCTGGTTGCCCAGCGCATCGCCACGGACAATCTGGAGCGTGGAATAGTCGCGCCACTTGTCGGGATAGCCAACCTTGTTCATCACCGTATGCAGCTTTTCCTTGGCTTTGACCTTGGTAGCGGCACTCATCCAGTCCAGCGAGTCAATGTCCTTGTCCATGGTCTGCTCGATGGCCAGGGTCATATCCAGCGCGTGCTGCTTTTCTTCCGGCGGAAAGTACTTGGCCACGTAGGCCTGGCCCAGCGCTTCGCCCATCTCCTGGTCCACGCGGGTGGTGCAGCGCTTCCAGCGCTCCTGTTGCTTCTCTGCGCCGTTGAGGATGTGCGCATAGAAGTGCCAGTTCTCATTGTCGAAGCTCTCGGGCAGACTGGTGCCTGCGTAGGCGTGGAGGAGGTGCCAGCGCAGGTAAGTTCTGATCTGGGCGACCGGCGTATCGGACACCAGGGTGTTGAACTCCGCGAAGAACTTGGGCTCGGTGTCGTTCATCCTGCCCACGGCGGGCGCGTGCGCGGCGGCCACAAAGCCGGCCAGGGAGAAGTGAGTCAGTTCTTTTTCAAAACTGGCCACGTCGGTGGGATGATTCAGGTTTTGCGGGTCGCGCTGCTCGGTGATGGTGAGCGAGGCCTTGGCCAGGCGGGTCTCAATGGTCAGTACTGTCTGGGCGTCTTTGGTTGCCTGCGCGTCCGGTTCGCCGGCCAGCACAAAGATGTTGTGCACGTGCTCCACATACTGCCTGCGCTGTTCGACGGATTTGGCATCGGTGCGCGTGTAGTAGTCACGCTCAGGAAGGCCCAGGCCGCCGGCGCCATAGAACGAGATCATCGCAGTGGAGTCGGCAAAGTCCTGGTTGGAGCCCAGGCTGAAGAACGCGCTCACGCCGATGGCGTGGAGGTGGGCCAGCAGCGCGGGCAACTCGGCCACCGAATGAAGCGCGGCAATACGGTCCAGTTCCGCCTGGAGCGGCGCGATCCCCATCTTGTTTACCGTTGCCGTGTCCATGCAACTGGCATATTCGTCGCCGATCTTTTGCTCGTTGGGGGTGCGCGTGGGCGAGGGAGCGGAGGCTTCTTCAAGGATCTGCTTCAGGTGCAGGCGGTTGAGTTCATAGAGTTCGGTGAAGCGGCCATACCTGGTCTGGTCGGGCGGAAGGGGATTGCGCTTGAACCAGCCATTGCAGCTATATCGATAGAAATTCTCGCAGGGGTCCACGGTCTTGTCGACGAGCGAAGGATCAAAGACGCGCAGCGCAGGCTCGGCGCTCGGCGCGGCAGTCTGGCCGGTGGCCGGCACCGCGGCAAGAACGCCGAAGAGAGCGAGAAACGGAAGATGCGGTAGGGCAGTAGAGCGCAACATGCCGACACTCTAGCAGATTCGATCGCCAGTGGGCCGTGTCCGGCGGCCATTACAATAATGACGGGCCGAAATCGTTTTCAGGAGCGTACCAAGTGGCGCAGCGTACTTTCAGCATTATCAAGCCGGATGCGGTCCGCAAGGGCTCGACGGGGGCCATCCTGGCGGAGATTGAGAAGGCGGGCTTCAAGATTGTTGCCATCAAGAAGCAGTCCATCTCAAAGCAGCAGGCCGAGGGCTTCTATCACGTGCACCTGGGGAAGCCGTTCTTCAAGGGGCTGACTGAGTTCATGTCCTCGGGACCGCTGGTTCTGCTGGTCTTGGAAAAGGACAATGCGATTGCAGACCTGCGCAAATTGATGGGCGCCACCAATCCCGCTGATGCGGAAGAAGGAACCATCCGCAAGAAGTTCGCAAGCTCAATGGGGGAGAACGCCATTCACGGCTCGGACGGCGAAGAGACCGCCGCGTTTGAGATTGGCTATTGGTTCGCGGGGTATGAGCTGATCTAGCGATCAAAGAGGCGGCCGTGTGGGTTCAGAGCCCTCGGCCCTTTCCTCGGCGCGACGCGAAGCGAATTGGGGAACTCGGACATAGTTTTGTAAGGAGGATCTCCCATGACCAACAGACAACAGCCGACGGTGAATCCGAAATCGGCTTACTCAGTTGTCTTTGTTTTTCCGATCCATCATGTCCTGGTTGATGGCGGCAGTGTATATGAGGCGACAAGAAGAAGTTGGAACGTCGCCCCTCTATACCGCGAACTACCTGCGCATGCGGTTGGACTGGTAAATGGGATAAGTAAGGGAGTTTTTGAAGTCAATCGATGGACGCCGCATCTAGCGTCCGGTAAATGGGAATTTACTGGCAGGGCGCTCGCTGGCGACCATGAACTTGCTGACTCGAACTGGGTCAAGGTAATTGATGCGGCCAAGGCATACTGGCGATACGGGCAGTACTTGGTTGTCGAATTTGACGGAAAAGGATGGTTTCGCATCTTGAGAGGCAGCGCCGATCATCAGTGGCAAAACCTCTAATTAAAGTTGAATTCAATTTCCAAGTAGGTCGTCGAACTTCTGTCGTAACTCCGACATTTCCTGTCGTAGCTCAGCAACAATAGTCTCCAAGAGTACGACCCGCTCCTCAAACCCCACGCCCGCTCCAGGCTCGCGCCTCGCGAACACTGAATCCGTTACAAGAGCGGCCACAAGCGACTCTACCGGGCCCGAGAGAAGATGCGCGTAGCGAGACTCCTTGGTGCCGGGCTGGCGCGGCAAGACGGCGACCAAGGGCGGCTCGCGCTCCATGAGCTTTTGCAGGGCGCCGAGCACGTCGCCGATCTCGTCAAAGCGGTGCAGGCGGTCGGTGCGGCCGCGCAGCTCGCCGGGAGTTTGCGGCCCGCGCAGCAGAAGTACGCACAGCAGAGCCGTTTCAGCGCGGCTGAAGTTGAAGGCCTCACCCAGCCAGTGCTCATACTTGGTGACACGCCCATCGGCGGCGCGCGCACGCCCGGCAAGCCGCAGATCTTCAAGGCCATGCAAGGCCTGGCGCACCGCATCTTCATCCAGGTCCATCACCGGCTCGCGATTGGAGCGCTGGTTGCAGGCGTTGATCAGCGCGTTGAGCGACAGGGGATAGTAGTCGGGCGTGGTGACTTCCTTTTCAATCAGTGCGCCCAGGACACGGGCTTCGGCGGCGGTGAGCAGGATGGGTTCGGTGGGCGGCATAGGTCTATTTTGCCATTTGCGTCAGTGCTATGGCACGGACTGGATTACAGGTCCGACTGTTCCGGCAGCGTGACGCGGTTGCGGGTGAGCAGGAAGTAGACCACCGGCGTGACCACGAGGCTGAGCACCATGGAGATGGCGAGGCCTCCGATGACGGCGATGGCCAGCGGCTGGAGCATCTGCGAACCCGCACCCAGCGCGAAAGCCAGGGGCAACATGCCGCACACGGCTGCAATTGCGGTCATCATGATGGGCCGCAGCCTACGCTGCGCCGCATGAATCATGGCGTCCGCGGGTTCCAGGCCTTCAGAACGGAACCTTTCGTCGGCGTCGAGCAGCAGGATGCCGTTCTTGGCCACGATGCCGATGACCATGATGAGGCCCATGAATGAGGCGACATTGAAAGTGGTCCGGGTTACCAGCAGGGCCAGGATGACGCCGGAGATGGAGAGCACCGACGAAGTGAGAATGGCGATGGGGGCAGGGAAGTTGCGGAACTCAGTGAGCAGCACGCCGAAGACCAGCGCCAAGGCCAGCAGCAGCACGCGCAGCAAATCGTGAAACGACTTTTGCTGTTCCTCGTAGGTGCCGCCGTACTCGACGCGCACCGATGCAGGCAGGTGCAGGCCGGCGACCGTCTCGCGCACCCGGGCCATACCGGTGCCCAGATCCGAGCCTTCAAGGCGGCCAGTGACCACTACGAGACGTTGCAGGTTCTCGCGGCGGATCTCGTTCTGCGGCGGGAGCTGGTTGACGGTGGCCAGCGAGCCCAGGGTCGCAGTGTGGCCCGAACTGCTGTTGAAGACCGTGTTCTGGATGGCGTCGAGCGACGCCCGATGCTCGTCGCCGAGGCGCACGCGGATGGTATACGGCCGGCCGTTGGCGATGAGCGGATCGCTGGCCGGCAATCCATCCAGGATTGACGTTGCATCCGCTGAAACCTCAGCGGGCGTGAAGCCCAGGCGCGCCGCGACGACGGGATCGACCTGGAAGTTGGTGGCCGGCCCGCTGACGGTGTTCTCAATTCCGTCCTGCACATCCACCACGCCGGGAATCTTGCCGATGGCGTCGCCTACCCTTGGGCCGAGTTGTTCTAGCAGGGCCGCGTCGTTGGCGAAAATCTTGATCTGGATAGGCTCCGGCGCGTTGGAAAGATCGCCGATCATATCCTGCAGGACCTGGGTGAATTCGATGTCCAGTTCC
>Ga0182013_10001327_pt1 | contig 33957 bp, 33 predicted proteins | sample 612S2MmetaG_FD_120487 | JGI IMG/M metagenome (GOLD analysis project Ga0182013, IMG submission 120487) | Permafrost microbial communities from Stordalen Mire, Sweden - 612S2M metaG | ecosystem: Environmental > Terrestrial > Soil > Wetlands > Permafrost | place: Sweden: Stordalen | collected... | reverse complement strand
TCATGATCGACGTCGCAGCCGGGATCGTCATCGACGACGAGCCCGACGCCTGGCTGTTGACCTCGGACATGTCGGTGCGGATGCGACCGCTCGCCGCGCCCGACTGGGTCGGTACCCGGAGCGCGATCCTGCGACGGGGACGGCGATCGGCGACGGCGGTGGTGGATGTCGTCGATGAGGCGGGTCATCCCGTGGCCACCGGCGCGATCGGCTTCGCCCGCGTGCCACGCCGTGACACAGATCCCCCGAAGCCCCCGATGCCTCCGGAGCGCATCTCGTCGATGTTCAGCGCGGCCAACGTCCTGACCCGACCCCTGCGCGAGGAAGTGGGGCTCACCGTCCTCGACCCGACGGCGGGCACGGTCCAGATGGAGGTGACGGCGGATCTCCGCAATCCCGCCGGCACCCTGCAGGGTGCCATGGTGGCGTTGGTGGCCGAGGTGGCCGCCGAGGAACTGGCCTCGACCCGCTTCGACCTCCCCGCCGTGGTGGTCGATCTCGACCTGCGCTATCTGGCGCAGACCGGCGCCGGCCCCGTCCGGACACGATCCGAGCTCCTCGGAGACGGACCGCAGGCCCCCATTCGGGTCGAGATCTTCGACGTCTCGAGCGATCGGCTGACGACGCTCGTCTACGCCCGCACCGCCGTCATCCCCACCTGAACAGCGGGTCCCGCGGCCGTGCGCCGTCGGATCGTTCCGAATCAGGAGTTGGAGCCGCCTCAGGCGGTCAGCACCAGGGGGCCGTCCCGTGTCACCACCATCGAGTGCTCGAACTGGGCGACCAGGCTGCCATCCGCGGTGCGAAGCGTCCACCCGTCCGCATCGTCGACGACGTGATCGGCGGAGACCGACAAGAAGGGCTCAATGGCGAGGACCGATCCCTCACGGAGCACCATCCTCTGGCCGTCGTCGATGCTGGGGACCGACGGGGCCTCGTGGAGCCCGCGCCCGATCCCGTGGCCGTTGAGGTTCTCAATGACACGAAACCCGTGCCGTCGCGCTCTCCGCTGGACCGCCCGGCCCAGGTCGCGGAGCCGAGCACCCGGCTGCGCGGCATGCATCGCGTCGCGCTGCGCCAGCTCCGTCGCCGCCAGGAGCCTGGAGGCGACCGGTGACACGTCGCCCACCGCGACGCTGATCCCGGTGTCGGAGTAGAAGCCGTCCAGCTCCGCCGAGACGTCGAGGTTCACCAGGTCGCCGTCACGGAGTTGTCGCCTGAGGGACGGAACGCCGTGCGCTGCTTCGTCGTTCACGCTGATGCACGTCGACCCGGGGAAGCGGTAGGTCAGACGCGGCGCCGATCGGGCCCCGTGACGGCGGAAGACCTCTCGGCCGATGGCGTCGAGCTCACCGGTGGTGGTGCCCGGCGTGACGGCGTCCACCATCGCCTGCCGGGCTTCGGCGACGACGCGGCCGGCGCGAAGGAGCGCGTCCAGCTCCTCTTGGCTGTCGATCGTCATGAGGCGATTCTACGGGGGGTCACCCCGGGGCCATCACCAGTCCGTCGAGCGGGCCAGCGTGCGGTCCAGGATGCCCAGGGTGGCCCGGAGCGCGGTCTCGGAGATGACCGGGAAGATGCCGGCCTCCCTCCACTCCGGAGCGATGTTCGACCAGTCGTAGTACGACGTCACGAGCGTGCCGCCGTCGACCGGCTCGAGCGTGTAGCCGTACACGTGACCGATCTGCGGCCGGATCGCCCCGAGGATCGTCCAGGCGATCTCGCGGTCGGGCTCGAAGGCGGTGATGGTGACCGTGACGTCGTAACGCCCCATCGGGTAGTCGTTCAGTGCCTCGCGATCCATGTGCACGACGAACTCGTCGCCCACCTTGGTGGCGGGCTCACCCGTGGCGTCCATCAACATGCCCGAGCTGTCGATCGTGACGTGGCCCTGCGGATCGCGGAGGACCGAGAAGATCCGGGCGGCGCCGGTCGGTATGGTGCGCTGCACCTCCAGGCGCTCCACGGCGGGCTCTTCCGCTGTCGTCTCTCGGGCTTCCGGCTCTTCGGTCATGCCGACAGTGTGCCACCGGGATCGCCCTCACGGACGAGTGACGCATTGAGCCCCAGGAGCTCCACCGTCGTCGAGCCCGACCGCAGCGCCTCGAAGAACCCGGCCTCCTTGGCCTCACGGGCCCGGCCGGCCGCCAGGACCTCGTCCAGCGTGCCGCCCGGCACGAAGGTCACGCCGTCGACGTCGGCCACCACCCAGTCCCCCGACGAGACCAGCACGCCACCGACCCGCACCGGTGCCCCCACGCTTCCCGGCTTGTCCTTGGTCGCGCCGGTGAGCGCGATGGTCGAGGAGAACACCGGGAAGCCGTGCGCCTCGAGCGCCGCCACGTCGCGCACGCCCCCGTCGAGGACCAGGCCCGCCAGCCCGGCCGCCTCCGCCGCCGTCGTGAGCACCTCGCCCCAGTAGCCGCGGTCGGCCACCCGCCCCACGTCGACCACCAGCACGCTCCCCCGCGGCGCCTTCGTCACCGCCACGTGGACGGCCAGGTTGTCACCCGGCGTGCACCCGACCGGGTACGCCGGGGCGGCCAGCACCGCTCCGGGCCAGGCGGGCCGCAGCCTGCGGTCGGCCGCGTGCCCACCCGACTCGCCCAGGGTCGCTGCACCCAGCGCGACGAGTGCCGCCGCCGTCTCCTCGTTGCCTCCGCTCGAACTGCCCACGTCGTCGTCTCCTCGTCTCGCCGGCGCCGGTGCTCCTCCCCCGGACCCGTGCATTCGACCACTGGGCGGGGCTCTCGCACCAGCCCTACACTCCCCGCGTGCCCGACAACATGCTCATCGTCACCCAGGTGGCCCCCTACGTGGACGGGCCGGCCGGCGTGCACGGCGTCCTCGCGCAGGCCGCCACCGGCCTGACCGAGCTGGCCGGCCTCGCCGGCCTCGCCCCCACGGTGGTGACCGACGTCCACGACCTGTCCCCCCGTCAGGTGGCCTCGGCCCGGGTCCTGGCCCTCTTCACGATCGGGGAGACGCCGTGGTCCGTGGAGCAGAAGGCGGAGTCCTTCGAGGCGTGGCAGGCCGGGCACCTGCGCGTCCTCGGCGTGCACTCGGCCACCGACGCCTCCCACACCTGGCCCGCCTACGGCACGGTGCTCGGCGCCCGCTTCGACGGCCACCCCTGGACCCAGGAGTTCGCCATCGACGTGGTCGACCCCGACCACCCCGCGACCGCCCATCTCGACTCCCGCTGGCAGTGGCACGACGAGGTGTACCTCTTCCGCGACCTCCGGCCGGACGCCCGGGTGCTCCTCCGCCTCGCCGACGACCAGGTCGACCTCTCGGCTCCCGGTGGACGGGTGCCCGACTGCGGCTTCCCTCTGGCCTGGTGCGTCGAGGACGGCCCCGCCCGCAGCTTCTACAGCGCCCTGGGGCACTTCCCCGGGGCATGGGAGACGCCGGCCTATCTGCAGCACCTGGCGGGAGGCCTCGCCTGGCTGGTCGAGAGCGCCTAACCTGACGCCCATGTCAGGGTCACGAGGGGGGGCGCCCGTGGGGCCGCTCCCCGATGTCATGGCGGCCGCGGTGTACCAGTCCCCCGGGGTGATCGCCGTCGAGGAGCGCCCCGTCCCGCGGCCGAAGCCGGATCAGCTGGTGGTGCGCGTGCACGCCTGCGGCATCTGCGGGTCCGACATCCACCAGCTGCGCGACGGGTGGGGGTTCCAACCCGGTGCCGTGGCCGGCCACGAATGGAGCGGCACCATCGTGGCCCTGGGCGACGACGTGACGGGGTGGTCGGTCGGCGAGCTGGTGGTCGGCGGCGCCTCCCCCCGCTGCGGCACCTGCCGCCGCTGCCTGGAGGGCAAGCCCTCCCAGTGCGAGGACCGCAACGCCATGATCACCGAGCACACGGACGGCGCCTTCGCCGAGTACGTGGTGGCGCGGGCGGGCGGGGTGCTGCGACTGCCCGAGGGCCTGGCGCCGCGGCACGCCGCGCTGGCCGAGCCCATGGCGGTGGCGCTGCACGGCATCACCCGCTCCAACGTCGCGCCCGGTGACACGGTGATGGTCTTCGGGGCCGGTCCCATCGGTGCGCTCAGCATCGCCGCGCTGCGGTCCATGGGCGTCGAGGAGATCACCGTGGTGGAGCCGCACGAAGGCCGGCGCCGACTGGCGGCCGACCTCGGGGCCAGCGCCGTGGTCGACCCGGCCGATCTGGAGGTGTTCCCGACCTGGGAGCCCGAGCGCCTGTCGTCGCGCGCGGTGCACGTGGTCCTGGAGTGCTCGGGACACCGGGCTGCCATCGAGGCGGGCTTCAACCAACTGGGGCGGGGCGGCATCCTCGTGATGGTCGGCGCCGGCATCGACCACCCCACCTTCGACATCAACCGCATGATCCTCAACGAGCTCACCGTCACCGGATCGTTCGTCTACGACCTCGGTGGCTTCGAGCGGGCGCTCGAGCTCCTCGCCTCCGACGGCTTCCCCGCCGACCTCCTGATCGACCCCGCCGACGTCACCCTCGACGGCATCACCGACGCCCTCGAGGGCCTGGCGCACGGCCGCATCGCCGGCAAGGTCATGGTGGTCCCGGAGGTGAGGGCCTGATGGCACATCCGTACTACCCGTCGGGCAACCCGCGCTTCAACCACGTCGCCATGTCCCTGCCGGCCGATCTCCTCGGCGCGGAGAGCCGGGCCGACATCTGCCGGTTCTTCCACGAGGTGCTGGGCTTCGAGGAGATGGAGGTCATGACGGAGGACCGCCGCCGCCTCATCCTCAGCTGCGTGCACTGGGACCAGTTCATCTTCCTCATCGCCGAGGACGACCCGATGCGCTGCCCCCGCATGGACCACTACGGCTTCGCCGTGGGCTCCCTCGACGAATTGGTGGGCATTCAGCAGCGGGCCGAGGCGTTCCGGGAGGCGGACGACCGCCTGCACCTCATCGACCTCCACGTCGACGACCAGAAGGTCGTCAAGATCCACTCGCTGTACGTGGGCTACATCCTGCCCATGACGGTCGAGTTCCAGTACTGGGAGTTCCCCGAACCGGCGGGGCAGCCGGCGGGCTGACCTCCCCGGGCGGCCGGTCACCGCGCACCGCTACGGTGCGTCCATGACGCCTCCCACCTCCTCGGACGACCCGGCCGCACGGTTCCTCTCGTTGCACGTGCCGGGCACCCCCCTGCTCATGCCCAACGCGTGGGACGTCGGCTCGGCGGTCCTGTTCGCCTCGCTCGGGTTCGAGGCCCTGGCCACCACGAGCGGCGGCTTCGCCGCCACCCGCGGCCGCCTCGACGGGGCCATGACGAGGGACGAGGTGCTCGACCACGCCGGGGAGCTCGCCCGGGCGGTCGACGTCCCGGTCTCCGCCGACCTGGAGAACTGCTTCGCCCACGACCCCGCCGGCGTGGCCGCCACCATCACGGCGGCCGCGGGGCTGGGGTTGGCCGGCGGCTCCGTGGAGGACTTCACGGGCGACCCCGACGAGCCGATCTACGAGACGGCGCTGGCGGCCGAGCGGGTGCGGGCCGCGGCCGAGGCCGCCCACGGCGGCCCCCATCCCTTCGTCCTCACGGCCCGGGCGGAGAACTACCTGCACGGGCGGCCGGACCTCGCCGACACCATCGCGCGGTTGCAGGCGTACCAGGAAGCGGGCGCGGACGTCCTCTTCGCCCCGCGGGTGGTCGACCCGGCCGAGCTGCGCCAGCTGCTGGGCGCGGTCGACCTCCCGGTGAGCGTGCTCGTGCTGCCGGGCGCGCCCACGGTCGGCGAGCTGGCCGACCTCGGGGTGAGCCGGGTCTCCGTCGGCGGGGCCATCGCCGTCGCCGCCTACGGCGCCGCCGTTCAGGCCGTCACCGAGCTGCGGGACGAGGGCACCTGCGGGTACTGGGACCTGGCCGCCGTGGCCCGGCCGGTCATCACCGGCGCCTTCAGTCGCTGACCGCGACCGTCACCTCTATCTCCACCGCCCCGTTGCGGGGCAGCGCGGCCACCCCGATGGCCGAGCGGGTGTGGCGGCCGGCCTCCCCGAAGACGTCGGCCAGCACCCGGCTCGCGCCGTCCACGACCGCCGGCTGCTGGTGGAAGTCCGGCGCCGAGGACACGTAACCGGTGACCGTCAGCACGCGCTGGACGCGGTCGAGGGAGCCCAGCGCCTGCTCCAGCACGGCCAGGGCGTTCAGCGCGCACACGGCGGCGGCCTCGGTGCCCTCCTCCACCGTGACGGTGTCACCGAGGCGCCCGAGGCAGGTCAGCTCGCCCGCGATGCGGGGCAGCTGCCCCGAGGTGCGCGCCACGCCGCCGTGGACCACCACGGCGTCGAGCGGGTCGTGCGGCGGGTGGGGTCCGTGCAGGGTCAGACCCAGCGCCGCGAGCCGGGCCCGGATGGTGCCTTCGCTCACCGTCACCTACCGCATGAAGGGGTAGACGTTCGCGAAGTTCTCGTTGACCTTCTCGGGCAACGGGTAGATGGCGCCCAGCTGCTTGGCGCCCCAGATGATCTTGGCCGAGCGCTCGACCAGCGCGGTGTTGTGCATGGTCTTCTGCATGGTCGTGCCGATCGCCACCATGCCGTGGTTGGCGATGAGCGCGGCGCCCCGGTTCTCGAGCGCCTTGACCACCTGCTCGGCCAGGTCGGGCGAGCCGCTCGGCGCGTACTCGGTGCAGCGGATGTCCCCGCCGAGGTAGACGGTGAACTCGTCGATGCAGCTCGGGATGTCCTGCTGGGCCACGGCGAACATGGTGGCGTGCACCGCGTGCGAGTGGATGCAGACCCCGATGTCCTCGTAGGCGTTCATGACGGCGAGGTGGAGGTACTTCTCCGACGTCGGGCCGCGCTCCCCCGAGACGACGTCACCGGCGGGGTTCACGATGACGATGTCGTCCACCTCCATGATCCGGTAGTCGAGCGACGACGGCGTGACGGCGATGTTGCCGTCCTCCATCCGCGCCGAGATGTTGCCCGAGGTGCCCTCGACCAGACCCTTCTCCAGCAGCTCCTTGGCCGCCGCGACGATCTGCTCGGGTGCGTTCTCAATGAAGGTGGCCATGGCCCTGGTGCTCCTCATCGCTCAAGGGACGACCTCGTCGCCCCGTGGTCGCCCAGATGGTACAGCCCCGGGCGCAATGCCTGACACGCCTGTCAGAGAACGCGCGGGCGGGTACTGTCTCGCCCATGGGACTTCTGGACGGTCGATCGGCGGTGGTGACGGGTGCTGGTCGGGGCATCGGGCGGGACATCGCCCTGTGCCTCGCGGCGGAGGGCGCCAAGGTGGTGGTCAACGACGTGGGCGTCTCCCTCGGCGGTGAGGGCACCGGGGAGGATCCCGCCGCCCAGGTGTGCAAGGAGATCGAGGCGGCGGGCGGCAACGCCGTGCCCAACCACGACTCGGTCAGCGACTTCGAGGCGGCCGGGCGCATCATCGCCACCGCGGTCGACAACTTCGGTGGCATCGACATCGTGGTCAACAACGCCGGGATCGTGCGGGACCGGACACTGGTCAAGATGGACGAGGCCGACTACGACGCCGTGATCGCGGTCCACCAGAAGGGCACCTTCAACACGGTCCGCCACGCCGCCCCCCTCATGAAGGACGCCGGCTACGGCCGCATCGTCAACATCACCTCCTCGGCCGGCCTGCGGGGCAACTTCGGGCAGACCAACTACGGGGCGGCCAAGGCCGCCATCATGGGGATGACGTTCGTGTGGGCCCTCGAGCTCGGCAAGTACGGCATCACCGTCAACGCCGTGGCGCCGGCGGGGGTCACCCGCATGACCGAGAACCTCTACAAGGGCACGGAACCACCGGCCGACCAGGACCCCGCCCTGAACGCGCCGCTGATCGCCTTCCTGGCCTCCGAGGGCGCCTCCTACGTCAACGGGCAGGTGCTCGGGCGCACCGGCTTCGGCTACACGCTGTTCCAGACGCCGCGGCAGATCGCCACCATGTGGCGTGAGGGCGGCTGGACCCCCCAGGAGGTGGCCGACCACTTCCACGAGGTGCTCGGCCAGCACCTCCAGCCCGTCGGGATGGGCGACCACCCCCTCCTCGGCAAGAAGGACTGACCCCGGAGGACCGACCCCGGCCGCCCCCGACAGATCCCCGGCCGGCGGCGGAGCGTCCCGCCCCACCGCCTGGATAGGGTGGACACACTCAACATCGACGAGGGAGGGCACCCAATGGACGTGCGCGAGAACATCTACATCAACGGGGCCTGGGTCCAGTCGACCGGGACCGGCACCCTGGAGGTCATCGACTCGGCCACCGAGGAGGTCTTCGCCACCATCCCCGAGGGGACGCCCGAGGACGTCGACAAGGCCGTCGAGGCCGCTGCGGCCGCCTTCCCCGCCTGGGCCGCCACCTCGCGGGAGGAGAGGGCCAAGCTGCTCACCCGGGTCGGCGAGGCCCTGGCCGCCCGCACCGACGAGATCGCCCAGGTGATCTCCCACGAGGTGGGCATGCCGATGACGCTGTCGGGCTCCATCCAGGTCGGCCTGCCGGCGGGCGCCTTCGCCGACGCCGCCAAGGCCGCCGAGACGTTCGAGTGGGAAGAGGAGATCGGCAACTCGCTCGTCGTGCGCGAGCCCGTCGGGGTCGTGGGCGCCATCACGCCGTGGAACTACCCGCTGTACCAGGTCGTCCTGAAGGTCGCCCCGGCCCTGGCCGCCGGCTGCACCGTCGTCCTCAAGCCCAGCGAGGTGGCCCCGATCAACGCCTTCATCCTGGCCGAGGTCATCGACGAGGTGGGGCTCCCGCCGGGCGTGTTCAACCTGGTGAGCGGCGTCGGGCCCGTCGTGGGCGAGGCCATCGCGGCCCACCCCAAGGTCGACATGGTCTCCTTCACCGGCTCCACCCGGGCCGGACGCCGTGTCATGGAGCTGGCGGCCGAGGGCATCAAGCGCGTGTCGCTCGAGCTGGGCGGCAAGTCGGCCAACATCCTCCTCGACGACGCCGACCTCGCCACGGCCGTCCCGGCCGGGCTCTTCGGCTGCTACATGAACTCCGGCCAGACCTGCTCGGCCCTGACCCGCATGCTGGTCCCCCGCGACAAGCTGGCCGAGGTGGAGGAGCTGGCGGCGGGCGCGGCGGCGGGCTTCGCCCCCGGCGACCCCTTCGAGGCCGGCAAGCTGCTGGGGCCCCTGGTGTCCTCGGTCCAGCGCGACCGGGTGCGCGGCTACATCAACAAGGGCATTGAGGAGGGCGCCAAGCTGGTCGTGGGCGGTGCCGAGGCGCCCGAGGGCCTGGAGAAGGGCTTCTACGTGCAGCCGACCGTGTTCTCCGAGGTGACCCCGGACATGACCATCGCCAAGGAGGAGATCTTCGGCCCGGTCCTCTCCATCATCCCCTACGACACCGAGGAAGAGGCGATCGAGATCGCCAACGGCACGCCCTACGGCCTCGCCGGCGCGGTGTGGAGCGCCGACCCGGCCCGGGCCGAGCGGGTGGCGCGCCAGATGCGCACCGGTCAGGTCGACATCAACGGCGGCAACTTCAACCCGAGCGCGCCCTTCGGCGGGTACAAGCAGTCCGGCATCGGGCGCGAGCGCGGCCGGTACGGGCTCGAGGAGTACGTCGAGACCAAGTCGATGCAGCGCTAGGAGCCGAGCCGCCTGACCGGTCGTTCCGAACGGAGGTCCGCACGCCGACGTCGACGGGCACGGCGTTCGGCGTGTGTCGCCGCCATCGTCGCCGTCGTCGTCGCGGCGGCCCTGGTGTACGCGCGGCGGGAGTCCCCCTCCTCCTCGGTCGCCCGCGCGGCCCCCGCCGGCCGTCACGCGCCGGCCACGACGACGACCACGCTCCCGCCCACGACGACCACCACGACGACCGATCCCGGGACGCTGCCCCAGACGATGCAGCTGCCGTCGTCAGGCACCCCTCAATTCACGAGCGAGATGGGCGCCCTGTGGCAAGGCATCGTCGGGGACTCGGTGAGTCCGGCGATGCCCGCCTTCTTCCCGCAGTCGGCCTACGTGCAGCTCAAGACCGGGATCGCGGATCCCGCGGGTGACTGGCAGAACCGCCTCGTGGCCGACTACGGGCTCGACATCGGCGCTGCTCGTGCGCTGATCGGACCGGTCCCGACGCAGGCGACGTTGGTGACCGTGTCAGTGCCCGAGCAGTACGCCCACTGGATCCCACCCGGCGTCTGCGCCAACGACATCGGCTACTACGAAGTGGCCAACTCGCGCGTCGTGTACCAACTCGACGGGCAGACCCGTTCCATCGGCATCGCCTCCATGATCTCGTGGCGGGGCGTGTGGTACGTGGTCCACCTCGGGGCAATCCTGCGCTCCGGGGGTGGCGAGGTCGACGAGCCGGCCGTCGGGACGGGCGTCTCGGCTCCCTCCGGGACCTGCTGACCCCCGCCCCACGGTGCCGAGGGGGCCGCACGGTGCATCGGTCCGCTCCCTCCCGTTCAACCCGAACCGGGCACCACGGGTGACGCGCCGCCCGGCGTGAGCACCTCGATGCCCGACGAGTCTGCAGACGCGGTGGTCCCGACGCCGAAGACGAGGGCGTCGCCCACCGTGGCGATGCCAGACCAGTTGAACTGGGGCAGACCGACCTGCGTCAGCAGGCGCCCGGTCGAGGCGTCGCGTACCTGGATCACCTTGGCTGCCAGCGCCAGGCCGTTGAACATCATCCCGCCCGCAACCGTGGTGGCCGAGAACGACGCCGTGTCGTTGGCCTGCCAGAGCAGCGCTCCCGTCGCCGAGTCGAATGCGTGATCGGTTGGGTTCTGCTGCGCAACGTCGCGGGGGTCGGAGGGGTCGCACACGGGCAAGGTCCCGCGTGAGGTCGGGAGGAAGTCGCCCAGCGCCGTTGCGCCCAGGACGCGGCCACCATCGAAGGCCGTCGTCCCGATGAATCCCCCCGACGACCCTCCGAAAACCACATTGGTTGACCAGCGCAGCTGCCCGGTGGCGGGGTCCAGGGAGTAGTAGGTCCCGTTCTTGCTGCCTTCCCCGAGGAAGGTGGTCTTCCCGTTGGCGGACAGGCCGGCGTTGGCGCTTGCGCCGAAGTCGTCGTCACAGGCCGGCGCGTGGCCAAGCGGGTGAAACTTCCAGGCCAGCGCGCCATCGGTGATCCGCAGCGCCATGACCGAGTCGGCGTAGGGCCCGCTGCCCGAAAAATCGCAGTCGGCCGTGCCGAAGACCACCAGCCCGAGCTCGGGCAGCACGGTGCCGGACGACCAGACGCTGCCACAGCTGTCGTCGAGCACGCGGCCGTCGAACCCGACGTCGGTCTGGAACTTCCACATCGGGTCGCCGGTGTCGAGGCTGGCCGCGACCACGTAGCCGGCCGAATGCTGCTGGCCATCCTCGTCCACGCCGAAGAGCACGCGGCCGTCGGCGACCACCGGTGACGAGAAGATCCGGGTGCTGTCGCTGTCCGGCCTGGGTGGGCCCGGCACGCCGGGGTAGTCGTGCTCCCAGTACACCGCGCCGGTGGCGGCGTTCAGCGCGTAGAGCGTGTAACCGCCGCCGAAGATGACCAGGGCGGGCCGGCTCCCCGCTCCGGGCTCGAACCAGGCCGAGGAGGTGACCAGCCCGCCGTCGGACGTCGCGTCACGGGGCTGCTGGCCCGGATAGGGCGTGATTGCGTTCTGCGAGGCGAGCCTGACCTTCCAGCGCAGCTTCCCCGTCTGCAGGTTCACGGCATAGAAGAAATCGTCCCATGAGCCCACGTACACGGTGCCGTCGACCACGGTGGGGGTCGCCGTCACGGCGTCGCCGGTCGGGAGGAACCACGCCTGACGCATTGTCCGGACCGAGGACTCGGTCAGGGTCGTCCGACCGTGGAAGGTGTGCTGGGCGTCGTGTCCGTAGCTGGGCCAGTCCCAGGAGCTGACCGGGGTGGGGGTGGTCGCCGACGCGGATGGCGTGCCGCTGGTCGACGACGAGAAACGCCCGCATCCGGCCAACGCGACTGCGCCGAGAGCGACGGTCCCGAGCATCCACCGGGCACCGCGCCCGCCCCGCGCCCGCCGCAACAGCCTCCCCCCCGACAACCGACTCAGCCGAAGCCGGCGACCGCGGGCTTGTCGGACGTCGGCCCCTTGGCGGGCGCCGGGTTCTCGGCGGGGCCCGACAGCGGTGCCTTGATCTTGCCCGACGGATACGGACAGCGCGTGTCAGCGGGGACGCACACCGTCACGCTGGTCGGGAAGTCGAAGCCGCTCGCCACGACCGCCGGCGTGGACGGTTGGCCGTTGGTGAAGGTCACGCGCATCACTCGGCCCCCGTAATTGGCGGGTCCGCATCCCGTCAGGGGACCACTGCACGCGATGTGGATGTCGACGAAGTACAGCGTGCCGTCGGGTGCAAAAGCCATGCCGAAGGGGTTGTACTGATCCGGGCTCTTCCCGAGGTCCGCCACGGTCGTGCCGGGCACGGAGCCCCGTCCCGGCTCGGGCTGCCCGCTGGCGGTGACCCACACGATGGACGGATCTCCGATGTAGCTGCTGATGGCATAGCAGCCGCAGGTGGGGTCCTTGGCGATGCCCGCGGGGAAGGAGACCTTGTAGAAGGTCGACACCTGGATCTTGCTGCGCGGGTACACCCCTCCCGGACACTGCGCCGCGCTCGTGGGGAACGACGCGTGGACGAAGCGCAGCACGCTGGAGGTGCCCACGTTCGGCACCAGCAGGTCGCCGCTGGGGGCGAGGGCCATCGTGCCCGGCTGGGCCAGGCCGCCGGTGCCGTCCGTGTGGTGCGGCCCGTACCCACCGGCGGTGGGTCCGTACAAAATGCATTCGGTCGTGTAGTTCGGCGCGAACCACTCGACGAGCCGCCCGCTGCTGGGCGCTGGGAACGAGCCCTGGGCGGTCGCTATGTCGTTGCCGAAGATGTTCTGATGGCTGTCGATTGCGCACCCGGTGTACGTCTGGTTGTTGTTGAAGACCCCATTCGAGGAAGGCGGTGAGTCGCTTCCGATCGATTGGCCGTGCATCTTGTACGGTCCGGGCACGTAGAGGGTCTGGCCGCTGAACGAGCCGTTGGGCTCGTCGAGCTCTTCACCGTCGGCCGGCTGCTTGTACGGCTTGAGCCCACCGAGGTTGTGCTGGCTCGGGAGGGTTGGGTCGTAGCCCCCGACGAAGCGGCCGTCGGGCAGCACGCAGACCTGCCCGTTCAGGTCCCAGGCCGAGAGCAGCTGACCCTGCAGGCCCGTCGGCATGGAGAGGAAGTCCACCTCCTCGTTCTGGTCCCAGTAGACGAGGTAGCCGGACTGACCCTTCACGCCGCCGTGCACCGTCGGAACGGAGCTCCCCGGTGTGGACGCCGAGGGCGCCGCGGATGCCGGCGGAGCCGCAATGGGCGCGGCCAACAGCGCGCCGAACGTCAGCGCGGCTGCCAGCCACCAACCCCCCGATCTGAATCTCCCCATAGCAATTCCCCCGTGCCCAGCCTGACGCCGGCGTCATAGTAGGCACGTCGCCGCGCTCCATGCTCGGCACACCGGCACGGTCGGTGGGTGCGCCTCAGTCCGCCCTTCGGGCGCGCCACACCTCTTCACAGGGCCACCGATCCGCCCACCCGCCGTCGACGAAGGCAAACCTCGTCGTCGCGCCCGGTGATGGCCGGATCTCGATCAGGTCGTGGATCTCGAAGCCGTTCGCCCGCAGCAGACGGATCCAGTCGCCGTGGCTCAGGTGGAACTCAATGGTGGGGTCGTCGGGCCACTCGAAGCGGTGCATGCCGAATTGCGGACGGAGCAGCTGCGCCGTCGCGGGCTGCCCGTCCTCGTCAGGCACACACAGCATCAGGAGGGTGCTGTTCCCCAGGAAGATCAATGCACCCCCCGGCCGCAGCACCCGGGAGGCCTCGGGGATCCACCGGTGCGGGTCGGCCCAGATGGCCGCCCCGTACTCGCTGATCACGAGGTCGAACGTCGCGTCGGCGAAGGGGACGTGCTCGCCGGACGCCCTCACCAAGGGAAAGGCCAGACCGAACTCGTCCTGGAACTGCCTGGCGATCCCGAGCTGCCCTGCGGATGGGTCGACCCCGACCGGCGCCGCCCCACGGCGAGCCAGCCACGCCGAGACGTAGGCGGTGCCGCACCCGAGCTCGAGCACCGCCTTGCCGTCGAGGTCGTCCGGGAGGAGGCGGACCGTGCGTTCGGGCACGGCGAAGATCCCCCATGTCGCCTCGGTGGCGGACCATCCTCGCCGCGCCGCCGCGAGCTGATCGTCGTGCCGGTTGTCCCACGCCTCGGCATTCACCGAGATGTAGTCGAACCCTCCCGCCTCCACGTGGACCACCCTAGGCAGCGAGATGCCGTCGTGCCCGCCTTCACCTACCCGAGCGGGCCCCTCCAGCCCGGCGAGCCCGTCCGGCCGCCGGCCGCGACCCGCAGGCCGATGAAGTTGCGCTGGGCCTCCACGGTCCCCGCCCCGAAGCACAGGCCGCGGATGTCGCGGTAGGCCCGCTCGAGCGGGTACTCGCGCGAGTAGCCGTAGCCGCCGTGGATCTGCATCGCCTCGTCGCACACGAACTTGGCGGCCAGGTTGGCCGCCGTCTTGGCCAGGGCGGTCTCGAGCGGTGGCGGCGTCCCGCCCGGACCGGCGAGGCGCACGGCCCGGGCCAGCAGCAGGCGCGCCCCCTCGAGCTGCACCGCCATGTCGGCCAGCTTCCACTGCAGGCCCTGCAACTCGGCCAGGGGGCGGCCACCGATGACCCGCTCGTTCATGTAGCGCACCGCGTGCTCGAGCGCGCCCTGGGCGGCGCCGATGCACATGGACGCGTTGCCGCAGCGCTCGTGGTTGAGGTGCGAGAGCAGCACCTTGAACGCCGCGGTGCTGCCCGGGTCCCCCGCGAGCAGCACGTCGTCGGCCGTGATCTCCACGCCGTCGAAGGCCAGCTCGGCCTCGGTGGCGGCGTGGATCCCCATGCCCTTGTGCCGTCCCGTGACCGACACGCCCTCGCGGTCGGTGGGCACGATCACCGCGCCGATGCCCTTGGCCCCCTCGCCACCGGGCCAGCGGCACCAGACCAGCACGCCCTGGGCCACGTCGCCGAGCGTGGAGTAGTTCTTGTAGGCGTTGAGGCGCCAGCGGCCCGGCCCGTCCTCGACGAGGGCGGCCCGCATGTTCTGCACGGCCGAGCCGGCATCGGGCTCGGTGATCCCGATGCTGATGATCGCCTCGCCGTCGGCCACCGCCGGCAGCCACCGCTCCTTCATGGCCTCGGGGCCGAGATGCTCGATCCCCCGGGGCGGCCCGTTGAACGTGAGCTGGCAGCAGATGGCCGACGACACGTCGGCCCGCGCGATCTCCTCCAGGACGATGGAGGCCTCCACGTCGCCCAGGCCCATGCCACCGAAGCGCTCCCCCACCGTGATGCGCAGCAGGTCGGCCGCGGCCAGCGCCTTGCGCACCTCGGGGGGCACCGCGCCCTCCTCGTCGCCCTGGTGCGCCCGCGGCGCCACCTCGCGGGTCGCCACGTCGCGGGCGAGCTGGCGCAGCGCCGACTGGTCCTCGCTCTCGGCGAGCAGGTCTGTGCCGGGGACCTCCGAGTCGCTCATCAGCCGAGCTCGGTCCCGACGATGCCCACGAAGCTGACGCCCTCTCCGGGTGCTCCGCCGAGGTTGTGCGTGAGCCCCAGCGTCCGCCCGGGGCCGACCGTGTTGATCTGCCGGTCGGCCGGCGCCTCGCCGCGGAGCTGGAGCCAGCACTCGAAGAGCATGCGCAGGCCCGAGGCGCCGATCGGGTGCCCGAAGGACTTGAGGCCTCCGTCGGGGTTGACCGGCAGGTCCCCGTCACGGTCGAAGGTGCCCTCCAGCACCTCCTTCCAGGCGGTGCCCCGCTCCGCGAAACCCAGGTCCTCCATGAGGACGAGCTCGGTCGGCGTGAAGCAGTCGTGCACCTCGGCCATGGCGAGCTGGGCCCGGGGCTCGGTGATCCCCGCCTGTGCGTAGGCGTCGGCCGCCGAGCGCACGACCTCCTCGAAGGTCGTGTAGTCGTAGTCCGGATCGATCGGACCGGCGGCGGGCCCCGCCACGAAGGACAGCGCCTTGACGTACAGCGGGTTCTCGCAGTAGCGGTGCGCGTCGGCCGCCCGGCAGATGATGGCCGCGGCCGAGCCGTCGCTCACCCCGGAGCAGTCGAAGACGCCGAGATCGCCGGCCACCAGCGGGGCCTTGGCGATGGTCTCGAGGGAGACCTCCTTTTGGAACTGCGCCCGCGGGTTGCGCGCCCCGTTCTGGTGGTTCTTGAACGCGATGCGGCCCATGACCTCCTTCAGCTGGTCCCGGTCGACGCCGTACCTGTGGGCGTAGGACGGGGAGAGGAAGGAGAAGGCGGCGGGTGACGACAGTCCCGGGTCCGTGCCGTCGCCCACGGGTCGGATCCCCGTCAGGCCCGAGAACCCGGTGTCCTTGAGCTTCTCGACGCCGATGGCCATGGCGGTGTCGTAGGCGCCCGAGGCGACGGCGTAGCACGCGTTGCGGAAGGCCTCGGAGCCGGTGGCGCAGTAGTTCTCCACCCGGGTCACCGGCTTGTAGTCCAGCTTCAGGGGGCGCGACAGGGTCACGCCGCACACGCCCGAGGTCATGGTGCCGAGCCAGAAGGCGTCAATGTCGTGGATCGACATCCCCGCCGACGCCGCCGCGTCGGTCGCCGCGTCGGTCAGGAGGTCGTCGACGCCCATGTCCCATCGCTCGCCGAACCGTGTGCAGCCCATGCCGATGATGGCCACCTGGTCCTTGATGCCGCTGCTCGCCATCGCTCCTACTCTCCTCGCTTCGGTTCGCCGGCGCCGTCGCCCTCCGCGCCGGACGGCGCGACCTGGTCGGTGGCGGGGCGGGCCTTCCAGAAGTAATTGTGCACGCCCTGGGCCGTCCACACGCGCCGGAACGTCATGGCGACCCGGTCCCCCATGGACAGCTCGGACGCACGCACGTCGGTCATTTCGCAGCGGTAGCGACCGCCGCCGTCGAAGTCCACGATGACGCCCACGACCGGCGGCGACATGGAGTACGCCAGGTGGTCGATGGTGAAGGTGGCCACGGTGCCGGGCACGTCGGCGAGGCGCTCGGGGGCCATCTGGTCGATGGCGTGACAGGCGAGGCAGGCCCTCGTCGGGGGCATGTGGCGGAAGCCGCACACGAGGCAGCGACTGGCGACGAAGCCGTACTTCCACTCCTCGGAGCGGTGCACGGTCGGCGCGCCGGGCCGCTCGGGGTCGGGGCGGCGCGGCGGCTCACGCCGCAGCTGCCCCCGCCAGGTGAGGAAGGTCGGGTACGTGAGGTCGTCCCGCCCCGCCGCCACCTGCTCGGCGACCGTCGGCACCCCCGCCTCGGCCCGGGCCCGCTGCGCGCCCACCAACGCGTCGGTGGTGCGCAGGATGAGGCTGTCGGCACCATCGGCCAGCGAGAGCACGGCGATCACCTGCCCCGGCTCCGCGCGCTCGAGCACGTCGCACAGCGCCACGCCGGCGTGTGCCGCACCCAGGTTGCCGACCGCGCCGATCAGGTCCGGCGCGAGCACCCCGTCGCGCACGCCGAGGCCCGATGCGGTGGCCTTGACCGCCCGGACGTGCAGCCCGGTGACGATGGCGTGGTCGACGTCGCCTTCGGCCAGCCCGGCGTCCTTCAGCGACGCGGCGAAGGCCTCGCGGGCGAGAGGCACATAGAGCTCCTCGCCGAAGCGCTCCTCCCACACGTGGCTGTCCGCCTCGCCCGGCACCCGCCAACGGTCCAGGAACTCGTCGCTGGCGGCACCGCGGCCCACCAGCTCGGCGACGGCGCCCTCCGGCCCGCAGGCGAAGGCGGCCGCGCCGTCACCGCTGTCACGCTCCTCGGCCGAGCCGGCCAGCCCGGTCCGCAGGTCCGACAGCACGGCCAGCGTCGTGCGACCACCGCCGGCGGAGGCCAGCGCCTGGAGCAGGGTGGCGATCGCCGAGCGTGAGGCACCGGTGAAGTCGTAGGCCCCGCTGGCACGCCCCAGGCCGAGCGCGGCGTGCACCGTCGTCGCGCTGGTCTTGTCGAGGTAGCCCGGGTCCGGGGTGGACAGGAACAGGTCCTGGACCGCCCCCGACCCGGGGCCGGCGGCCAGGGCGTGGCGGGCGGCCTCCACCCCCAGGGTGGTGGTGTCCTCGTCGTAGGAGGCGACGGCGCGGGTGCCCCGGCCTCCGCCGCCCCCCAGCGTCGAGGCGATGGCCGAACGCTGCAGTCGCCAGTAGGGCAGGTAGGTGCCCCATGCCGTGATGCCTCCACTCATGCCCTGATCCTATGTAGGACGGAGGCCAGGCCCGCGAACAGGGTGGTCCGGCACCGGGGCACCGGCCGGCACGGACCCTTTCGGGACGCCCCCCCCGGGGGGCCCGCCGCCCCGCACCGCCCCGGATCCTCCCGGCGGCCGGCCCGGCTCTCGCCGGAGCTGATCGCCCTGGTGGACTACCCGGCGATCCCCACGATCGGGGCGTTGAGCACGATGGACCCCGTGGATCCGTAGAAGGTGGGGCCGTTCGAGGTCGGGTAGGTGAAGACCCCGCCGTCCGAACCGCTCAGGTAGTAGCCGCCGGCGACCGCGGTCATGGCGACGATGGGCTTGTTGAGCTTGATGGAGCCCGTCGATCCGTAGAAGGGGGGCCCGCCGTTGGCCGGGTAGGTGAAGATGCCCCCGTCGGAGGCGACCAGGTAGTAGCCCCCAGAGGTGGGCACGGTCATGCCGACCACGGGCTTGTTGAGCGGCAGGGAACCGGCCGAGCCGTCGAAGGCGGCGTCGCCGTAGTTGAAGATGCCCCCGTCGGAGGCGACCAGGTAGTAGCCCTTGCCGTCGGGGGTGGCCGCCATGCCCACGATGGGCTGGTTGAGGTGCAGGCTGCCCGTCGATCCGTAGAACTGGGCGTCGCCGTAGGAGAAGATGCCGCCGTCGGAGGCGACCAGCCAGTAGCCGGCCCCGTCCGCCGTCACCGCCATGCCCACGATGGGCGCGTTGAGGTGGAGGGAGCCGGTCGAGCCGTAGAACTGGGCCGAGCCGTAGTTGAAGATGCCTCCGTCCGACGCGACCAGGTAGTAGCCGTCACCGGCGGGCATCACCGCCATGCCGACGATGGGCTTGTTGAGCGGTTGGCCCCCCATGGAGCCGAGGAAGGGCGCCCCGGTCCCGTAGTTGAAAACCCCACCGTCGGAGGCCACGAAGCGGTAGCCGGTGCGGGCGATGGGGGCGGACATCACGAAGGGATTGGGTCCGGTGCCCGTGCTGGCGATACCCACGGCCACGCACTGCCAGTTGGTGACGCAGGACACGGACTGGGTGTCGGTGTCCGACGCTCCCGGTTGGCTCGGCGTGGTGGCGACCACCCAGGCACGACCGTTCCACGTCAAGGACTCGGCGAGGTCACCCGAGCTGGGCGACGAGTTGCCGACCGCCGAGCACGACGTCTGGCTGAAGCAGTCGATGCCGGAAAGGTGGTTGCTGGCCGAGCCTGCATTCGGGCTCGGCACGACGGTCCACGCCGTGCCGTTCCACACCTGTGTCAGGGTCTGATAGGTGCCGGCATAGCCTTCTCCGGCGGCCATGCACCACGAAGGCCCGATGCACGACACGCCGTTGAGGTACACGCTGCTCTGGCCGGCTGGGCTCGCGCTGGGCACGACGGTCCACGCCGTGCCGTTCCACTGCTCCGTCAAGCTGGCACTGTCCAAAGTGCCCACAGCCATGCACATGGTGGCCGAAGTGCACGACACGGCGTTGAGGAACCCGCCGCTCCCGGACAGTGCGGGTGTCGTCTGCAGGGACCAGGTCGTCCCGTCCCACCTCATGGCCACGGGTGCGTACACCCCGCCGCCGAAGAAGGCTTGACCCACGGCAACACACGCCGTGGCGCTCGTGCACGAGACTCCCGCCAGCTCGCTGCTGTCGGCACCGGCCACGGGAGGACTCGAGACGATCTTCCATGCAGAGCCGTTCCATTGTTCGGCCAACGCGTTGTCGCCGACGCCACCCACTGCGACACACTGCGTCGTGGAGGTGCAGCTGACCGCGAACAGCGCGCTCGGTCCCGACACCGTGGGAGCCGCCATCACCGTCCAGGACGAGCCGTTCCACTCCTCGAGCAGCGGTGTGGGTCCTGTCCCCTGCTGCCCGACGCTGACGCAGAAGGTCGCGTTCACGCAGGAGACGCCGTTCAGGATGCCGTCGGTGACCGTGGGCGTGCTCCCGATCGTCCAGTTCGAAGCGCTGACGGTGGCCGGGACCGTGATGGGGGACGATGCCCCGACGGCGGCCGGCGCGGCGACGAACGCACCCCACAGCGCGCAGACGATCAGTGCGGTGAAGATGCCGATTCGGCGCATGCCTACTCCTCTTGTCGACGTTCCCCAACCCCGGGTTGAGCACAGTACGCCGAGGGGTCGCCGCTGTCGTGGATCCTCCCGGAGGCCGCCCCGGCTCTCGCCGGAGCTGATCTCTCAGGCGGTGGCGACCACCACCATCTCCCAACTGTCGAGTTCCAGCTGCCCGCCACCGCCGGCCCGGAACTCGACGTTCCGGAAGCCGGCGGCCTCGAGCCACACGACCCATTCGGGCGGGGTCGGCAGCCGGACGAAGTACGACGCGTGCCGGACCACCCCGTCCCGGTGGACGGTCCGCTCGACGATCATGCGGCCCCGCAACGGATCGAACGTGGAGACCTCCACCATGGTGTGGTCGCCGCGCTGCACGACCACGGCGTCGGGCGCCGGGGTGAAGTGCCGGACGCCGCCGTCGTGGTGCATGGTGTCGATCGCCACCTTGCCGCCCGGGCGCAGGACGCGGTGGAACTCCCCCAGGACCCGGTGGCAGTCGTGGTCGTCGTAGTAGCCGAACGAGTTCAGCCAGCACACGACCGCGTCGAAGGGCCCGTCCACCGGGAGGCTGCGCACGTCACCTTCCACATAGGTGACCGCTTCGGGGCGTAATTTCGGATCGGCTCGGGCCTGGTCCAGATAGGCGGGCGTGAGATCGACGCCCGTCACGTGCAGGCCCGCCGCGGCCAGGCGGCGCGCGATCCGGCCGTGACCGCAGGGCGCATCGAGGATGCGTGACCCCGTTGGCAGGTCGAGCAGCCCGAGGATCTCCGCGGTATCGGCGTCCGAGTGCTCGTCGTCGATCGACTCCTCGTAGAAGTAGAGGTAGTCGTCGCCGAACGTGGCCTCCATGTCGAACGTCATACGACATCATCGCCGCCGGTAGGGTGCTCGTGCATGCGAGAGCCCGACGATCTCTCCTTCGACGCCGCGACCGCGGTCCGGTGCACCGGCTCGCCGGGCCTCTTCGCGACCGATGTCCACGAGCTGTGGACCGTCGGCGACAAGCCGAACGGCGGCTACCTCCTCGCGCTGCTGGGCCGGGCAGCCGGCATCGTCGGCCGCGGTGACGACCACCCGGACTGGGAGGTGGTGTCCTCCTCCATCACCTACGTGCGGCCGCCCGACCTCGGGCCTGCGACCGTCCACGCGACGTTGCTGCGTCGCGGACGCTCCGCGGCGCACGTGCGCGCCGTGCTCGTCCAGGGTGGCACCGACCTGGTCGATGCCGTGTTCGTGCTCGCGGAGCTCCCCGCCGAGGGGATCGTCCGCTACGACGCCATCGGGCCGCTGCGCTCGCCGGACCCCGACCAGTGCGTCCGGCTACCGCCGAAGATGCCGGGTGGTGTGCACGTCGGGATCATGGAGGTGCTCGACCTCCGGCTGGACCCGGCCACGCTGCCCCTCGCCGACCCGCACCCACCCGCGGACGCCCAGGCCGAGCTGCGCGGCTGGACCCGGTTCGCCGACGGGCGCGAGCCGGATCCGCTCTCGCTCCTCATGACGGTCGACGCCATTCCGCCGGCCACCTTCCGCATCGGCTCGACCGGCTGGGTGCCGACGCTCCAGATGTCCTCCTACGTCCGGGCGCGCCCGGCTCCCGGTTGGCTGGGGATCCGCATGACGGCCGGCCTGGTGGCCGGCGGCATGGTCGACGAGACCTGCGTCCTGTGGGACAGCCGGGGTCACGTGGTGGCGCAGTCGATGCAGCTGGCCCGCGTGCGCTTTGCCGACGGTGCCTGAATCACGACGGCCGCCTGAATCCTCAGCCGGGTCCCAGCGCACAGGGGTTGGTGCCGGCGCGCCGGTCGATTCTCATGTGAATCCAATGTCACGCTCAAGAGAATCCAATGCCAATGCAAGGGCACTCCAAGTTTGGGTGGGTAACCAGATGGGGTGCCCCTCCAGACCGAATCGCGACGGTTGGGCCATCGACCGGCGCTCGACGGGATCCGCGGCATCGCATGGACGGTGGTGTTCTTCTCCCATGCGTTGACCCTGCCGTTCGCGATCGGCCAGGTCTCCATGTTCGTCTTCTTCTCGCTGAGCGGGTTCCTCATCACCGCGCTCCTGCTCGAGGAGCGGTCGAGGACGGGCTTGGTGTCGCTCCGGAACTTCTTCGCGCGCCGGGCGCTGCGCCTCCTGCCGGCGCTGGGCTTCCTCCTGGCCGGCTGGCTCGTCGTCGTCCTCGCCACACGAGGCCACGCGCCGTGGACCACGACGGTGCCCGGAGGGGGGACCGGGACGGGCACCTCGCCATGGGCCGCGCTCGAGGGCGTGGGCGCCGCCCTCTTGTACGTCACGAACTGGGCCGAGATCGCCAGCTGGTTCTCGGGTTACGTGCCGCTCGGGCACCTGTGGTCACTCGCCGTGGAGGAGCAGTTCTACCTCCTCTGGTCACCAGCGGTCGTCCTGCTCCTGGCCCATCGCCGCCGGGCTGTCGTGGGCTGGGCCGCCGCACTGGCCGCCACGGCCTCGTTCCTCGACGTCGCGTTGCGCGACGGTCACGGCGTGTCGCTCACCCTCGACATGAGCACCGACACCCGGGCCGGGGCCTTCCTCGTCGGTGCCGCGCTCGCGGTGGCCTGGTCACAGCGGGCCTCGTGGCTCGGCGCGGTGACCGGGCCCGGGCGGCGACCGACGGTCGCCGGCGCCCTCCTCGTCCTGGCCTGGGGCTCCTGGGTCTTCGCCCACCGCGTCCACAGCCCGGTCTTCATCCTGACCTGGGTGGCCGTGTCCGTCGCCGCCGGCCTCCTCGTGGTGGTCTTCCTCGGCGACCACAAGGACGCGCGCCCGGGGGTGGTGGGCTCACCGGTCACGACCTACGTGGGCCGCCGCTCCTACGGCCTCTACCTCTGGCACTACATATGGCTGACCTGGCTCGCCGGCATGGGCCTCCCCGGAGTGCCACTGGCGCTGGCCGCGACCTTCGCGACCGCCGAAGCGTCGTGGCGGCTGGTCGAGCGGCCGGCGCTGGCGCGCAAGCGGCGCTTCTCCCCGGCGCCCGAGCTCAGGCACGAAGTGCCGGCTGCGGCACCGCTCCTTCCGGTGGCGGCCGAGATCCCGGCCTGATCGGCGGTCAGGCGGGAGCGCGGCTCGGCCGGCGCCCGAGCCGGCCGCTTCTCAGGCGGCCTGCTCGCCGTCCTCCTCGCCGTCCTCCTCCTCGTCGTCTGCGTCGTGGCAGTCCCACGAGCAGTACCCCGCGATCCGAGGGGAGGCCGGGTGGAAGCCGCAGCGTCGGCACAGCGTCGTCATCGTGGTACTCGCTTTCCAACTGGAGATTTCGTGCATCGTCGATTCCATTCCTTCACTCCCCGCCACCGTCTTCGATCGTCCCCGAACGCAAGAGAGCCGCTCCCCTGGTGGGAAGCGGCTCCTCGACGTCGGGACTCTTTGAAAGTCCTCTCTACGGCGTCGGGGCCACCTCCGGGCTGCTCAGCTTGGGGATCCCACAGATCTGTACCTCGGACATGGCGACGCGCGACTGACCGAGGGAGTTCCCACCCTCCTGGCCGAAAACGAGCCAGGCGTTGCGCATGTTCTGCTGCGTCATGATCTGCTCAGTATACGAGACCCGGTCACGCCCCCCGGCGCGCGAAGGGGTGCGGAGGAGAGAGTTCATGCGCGCGTCACATTCGCGCCGTCGGTGGCCGGTGGCCGAGAGCCGGTGGTTGAGAAGGTCAGATGGAGGAGCCGATGCCCGGGTAGCCCCCGCCCCCGAAGCGCTGGTCCAGGGCGTCGTAGTCGACGGCCCATCCCTGGCGGGGCAGTGCGTCGACGAACTCGACCCGGGACGGCTTCTTGTAGGAGGCGATGAGCGAACGGCAGTGCGCGATCAGCTCCTCCTCGGTGACCGCCTCCCCGTCGGGGCCCTCGGCGCGCACCACGACGGCCACCACGCGCTGGGTCCACTTGGGGTCGGGCACGCCGATGATGGCGGCCTCCTTGACGCCGCGGTGGCGGGTCAGGCAGCTCTCGACCTCGGCCGGGTAGATGTTCTCGGCGGCGGACTTCACGATCCGGGTCAGCGGCGCCACGAAGGAGATCGACCCGTCGGCCTCGCGACGGCCGAGGTCGCTGGTGTGCCACCACCCGCCGCGGGTGCGCTCGGCGTTGAGCTCGGGCCGCATGTGGTAGCCGCTGGTCAGCACCCGGCCTCGGGCCACGATCTCCCCGGTCTCGCCGGCCGGAACGTCGTTGCCCTCGGGGTCGACGATGCGCACCTGGACCCATGGAGAAGGGCGGCCGCTGGTACCGGTCGCGCCGATGCCCAGGGCGTTGAAGGTCAGCATGCCGGTGGCCTCGGTCTGGCCGTAGCCGGCCGGGTGGGTGCCCCAGGGGCTGTCGTCCACCTGGATCATGGCGTTCCAGGCCGCGTTGCCGCCGAACGTGCGCAGCGAAGAGAGGTCGTAGCGACCGTCCTTGTTGAGCTCGAGGATCTCGGCGGATGTCGGCCCCATGAAGAAGCCGTAATTGCACCGCTCGGCTTCGACCAGCCGGCAGAGCTCCTCCGCGTCGACCCGGCGCGTCATCACGTTGGTGCCACCCATTCCGAGCGCGGCGAACGTCGTCATCAGCGTCGCCATGTGGAACATGGGCCCGGAGTTCAGGTACACGGTGTCCTCGGTGATGTTCTGCACCAGCGCCACCGTCAGCGCCTGGGACAGGACCGCGTCGTGCGAGAGCAGCGCGCCGTTGGGCCGCCCCCCGAAGGCGGCGGTGAACAACGCGATGACCGGGGCGGCCGGGTCCACGGCACGCCCAGGGTCGCCCGGGGCCCCGGAGGAGAGAAAGGCCTCGTAGGCCTCCTCGTCGGCGGTGTCGGTGTGGGCCTCGGCGTGGGTGTCGGCATCGTGCAGGAGCCAGCGGGCCGTGCCCCCCCAGCGCCCGCGGGCCTCCTGCACCGTCGCTCCGATCTCCTCGGACTGCCAGATCACCACCGCCGGCGCCACGTCGTCGAGCACGGTGACGAGCTCGTCCGCGCTCTGGCGCCAGTTGGCGGGCACCAGCACGCCACCCACCTTGGCGCAGGCCACCAGGGTCTCGACCAGACGGTGGCAGTTCTGCCCGAGCCACAGGACGGTGTCGCCCTCACCGAGCCCGGCGGCGAGCAGGGCGTTGGCCAGCCGGTCCGTGCGGGCATTGAGCTCGGGATAGGTGCCGCGGTACGCGGCGCACACGAGGGCGGTCCGCAGCGGACGGCTGCGGCTGTGCTCGCGCACGACGTCGCCGAGCGTGAGGTCGTGCAGCGGGTCCACGCGTCGATCTCCCGTGCCGGCGGGTCAGGCCGGCATGGAGTCGAGCCGGGCCCGCAGCTCGGGCTTGACCACCTTGCCGGTGGCGTTGCGGGGCAGCTCGTCGACGAAGATGAACTGCCGGGGCACTTTGTAGTCGGCCAGCTGCTGGAGCCCGAAGGCGCGCAGCGACTCGGCATCCGCCTCGGCGCCGGGCTGGAGCACGACGAAGGCGACCACGTCCTCTCCGAGGACCGGGTGCGGCGCGCCGACGACCGCGACCTCCTTGATCGCGTCGTGCTGGACGAGGACGTGCTCGACGTCGGTGGCGTGCACGTTGTTCCCACCGCGGATGATCACGTCCTTGGAACGGCCCACGATGTAGAGGTAGCCGTCCGCATCGAGCTTGCCGAGGTCGCCGGTGACCAGCCACCCATCCCGCCAGATCTCCGCCGTCGCCTCGGGGTCCTCGAAGTACTCGCGCTGGCGACCGGGCATCTGGAGGCGGACCTCCCCCACCTCGTCGGGCGGCAGGGGGCGGCCTTCGGAGTCCACGATCCGCACGACGGCCGGCGGGGCGATCTGGCCGACCGAGCCGGGCCGCTTGACCGCCTCCCCCTTGGGCATGATGCAGTAGGCCGAGCCGGCCTCGGTCATCCCGTAGTTGTTCGACACCAGGGCGTCGGGCATCTTGTCCTGCAGCCGCTCGAGGACGTAGGGGGCGAGGGGCGCGCTCCCGACCGAGCACATCTGCACCGAGGACAGGTCGGCGTCGGCGAAGCGCGGGTGGTCGATGAGCAGGTGCGCCATGGCGGGCACGAGGAAGACCGCCCGGGGGTGCTGCTCCTCGACGACGCGGAGCCAGCGTTCGGCCTCGAAGCGAGGCTGGTAGATCACCTGCATGCCCAGCTTCATGGGCGTGTAGACGAGCGCGATGCCGGCGAAGGTGAACAGCGGGCTGGCGTGCACCCAGCCGTCGCCCGACCAGTTGGGCTCGACCGCGCCGATCATGGAGCCGTTCGAGTGGCGCACCGCCACCCCCTTGGGCCGGCCGGTCGTGCCCGACGTGTAGAGGATGTCGGCCAGGTCGTCGGACTGGCGCGGGGCCTGGAACGGCGAGCGGTCGCCGGCCGTGACCTCGGCCCAACCGAGCAGCGGCGGCGCGGCGCCCCCGGCGGCGGTCGCGGCGTCCCCGGTCCCGGCGTCGACCAGCGCGACGAGGCGGCCGTCGGCGGCCTGGAGGTCGCTCTGGAGCAGGTCGCCGTCGGCCACCACCACGGTGGCTCCGGAGTGGGCGAGCACGTGCGCCACCTCGGCGGGGGCGAGGCGCGGGTTCATCGGCACCGCCACTCCCCCGGCCCGGTGGGCCGCCGAGTACGACACGAGCCAGCGCAGGGCGAGCTCGGGACGGAGGTGGATGCCCACCCGCCCGCCGGGCTCGAGGCCGGCGTCGAGCAAGCGGCGCGCCATGGCGTTCGCCGCGCCGTCCCACTCGGCGAAGGTCAGCGACCCGACGTCGACCACCTCGAAGGCCGTGCGGTCGCCGAATTGCTCGGCCATACGGGCCAGATGCTCGTCCATCAACACGGATGTGTGTCCCCCAATTGACTGGTCGGTGCGTGAACGTTGACGCTGGCGTCAGGTTCGGTGCAGCTTGGCCGATGCACCTGCGGGGGTCAATCGCGGAGGCGATGACCTGCGCCTGCCTCTGCTCGACACCGTGGGCCTGCCGGGGGCTACGCCAGGGCGCTGGTGCCCGTGCGGGCCTCGCACCACTCCCACAGACGGGGGCCGTCCGCCGCAGAGGCGCCGCGGGCCGTCCAGGGCAGGTGGTGCTCTCCGCGCAGGTGCCGGTCGTGGAAGAAGCCCTCGGTGTAGGCCGGATCCTCTCGGCGCGCCGCACCGGCCGCCAGCCAGGCCACCGTGTCGGCCCCCTCGGCCGGCGTCCGCAGCAGCGGTCCGAGCTTGGCGAAGGAGGGCAGGCCGCTGGCCAGCCCCGGGGTGTCCACCCAGCCGGGGTGCGCCGCGTAGCTGGCGACCCCGTCGGCGCCCCAGCGGCGGGCCCACTCGTGCGACAGCACGACCTGGGCCCGCTTGACCCGGGCATACGCCGTGGTGCCCCGATAGGAGGCCGGCGACATCACGAGGTGCTCCAGATCGAAGCGCTCGGTGTACATGCCCCCCGACGAGACGGTCACGATGTTGGCGTCGGCGGAGCGGCGCAGCAACGGTCCGAGCAGCTCGGTCAGGCGAAAGGGGGCCAGCAGCCCGGTGGCCACGGTGAGCTCGGTGCCGTCGGGGGCGCTCCGGTACTTCGGGTACAGGGCGCCGGCCGCGTGCACGAGCCCGTCGAGGTGGTCGTGCACCGAGGCGACGCGCTCGGCGAACTCGCGCACGGCGCCCGCGTCGACGATGTCGAGCACGACCGGCTCGGCGGTCGCGCCCTCCGCCAGGTCATGGGCCCGGCGCGCCGCCGCCTCGGTCCGCTCCCGGTCCCGGCCGACCAGCCACAGGGTGGCATGGAGCCGCGCCAACTCGTCGGCGACGGCCCCGCCGATCCCCGAGGAGGCACCCGTCACGACCACCACCCGCCCGGCGAGACTGCCCGGTGGGCGCCAATGCTCCATTTTCGAGCGGACGGCATACCCGGCGCGGCTGAAGCTGCCGGCCACGGTCGCCTCGAGCGCCGTGTCCACCACCCCGGAAAGGCGTGACCGGCTCATGCCAGGGCGCGGCGCAGCCCGGCGGCACCACGGTCGGCCATCTTGGCGAACGACTTCGCCACCAACGGCGCGGCCAGGCGCAGCACACCGCGTGGCTCGAGCACGGCGTCGTAGCGGACGCGCGAGCCTGATCCGGCAGCGTCCACGCTGATGGTGTCCCTCGACGTCATCAGGCCGTGGCGCGCCTCGAGCACGACGCGGGACGGCCGCTCCAGGGCTACCACGGTGTAGTCGAACGTCACGACCCGACCGGCGACACGCACGCCCAGGCGGTACACCGAGCCCACCTGGGCCGGACCCGATCCCATGGCCTCGGCCTCGGTCACCGAGGGGTCCCACTCCAGGGCGTTGGAGAAGGTGGCCAGGTACTCGAACGCGTCCTTCTGCCCCCTCGGGGAGTCGATCTCGGTGCTGTAGGTCGCCATGGAGTCCCTTCGTGCCGCGCACGGGTGTGGCCGCTCTGCGACTAGTTTAGTGCTAAACAAAATCCTTCAACCCCCGGAGTCCCATTGCGCATCGCCATCGTCGGAAGCGGCATCGCCGGCATGACCGCGGCCCACCTGCTTCGCCAACAGGGCCACGACGCCCACCTCTTCGAGGCCGAGGGGCGCCCCGGCGGCCACGCGCACACCGTCAGCGTCGACCTCCCCGGTGGCCCGGTCGCCGCAGACACCGGCTTCCTCGTCTACAACGAGCGGACCTACCCCCTGTTCACCCGCCTGCTGGCCGACCTGGGGGTGGCCACGCACCCGAGCGACATGAGCTTCAGCCTCTCCGACCTGCGGTGCGGGCTGGAGTGGCGGGGCACGTCCCTGTCCACCGTCTTCGCCCAGCGGCGCAACGCCGCCCGGCCGGCCTTCCTCGCCATGTTGGCCGACATCGTCCGTTTCAACCGCCTGGCCCGCCGTCTCCTCACCGACCCCGGCGCGCCGTCGGGCACGCTGGCCGACCTCCTCGATGACCACCGGTGGTCGCAGGGCTTCCTCGACTGGTACCTGATCCCGCTCGGCTCGGCGATCTGGTCGGCCGACCCCGCGACCTTCACGAAGATCCCGGCACGGACCTTCGCAGAGTTCTTCAGCCGCCACGGGCTCCTGGGTCCCGGTGACCAACCGGCGTGGCGCACGGTCACGGGTGGATCGACCCGGTACGTCCAGACGGTCCTGGAGCCGTTCCGCAACCGCGGACGTCTGCACCTCGGCGCCGGCGTCTCGAAGGTGCGGCGCCAGCCCGACGGCATTGAGCTCCTCCTCCCGGAGGGACCGGCGACCTTCGACCACGTCGTGATCGCGACCCACAGCGACCAGGCGCTGGAACTGCTCGGCGATCCGAGCGACCAGGAACGGGCCGTGCTCGGCTCCATCCGCTACCAGCCCAACCAGGCCACGCTGCACACCGACACCGGCCTCCTGCCCGTCAACCAGCGGGCCTGGGCGTCGTGGAACTACGTGCGCCCCGACGGTCCGGCGCAGCGGGCGACCCTGACCTACTACCTGAACCGGCTCCAGGGCTTCGACGCCGACCGTCCCGTGCTGGTCACGCTCAACCGTGACGACGAGATCGACCCCGACAAGGTCGTGGCCCGCTTCGACTACGCCCACCCCGTGATCGACCAGGCAGCCGTGGCGGCGCAGCAGCACCAGCGCGCCCTGAGCGCCGGGTCGGTGTCGTTCTGCGGTGCGTACTGGGGCTACGGGTTCCACGAGGACGGGGTCCGGAGCGCACTCACCATCTGTGAGCGTTTCGGGGCGCGCCTGTGAGCGCCCGGTCCGCCGGCCCGCTGCGCAGCGCGCTCTACGAGGGGACGGTCACGCACCGGCGTGCCGACCCCTCACGCCGGTTCAGCAACGAGGTGGCGCTCCCTCTGCTGTTCCTCGACGAGCTGCCCGCTCTCCGTGCGGTCCACCCCCTGGTCGACCTCGACCCCACGCCGCACCGCCGCCTGTGGCCGGCCGCCATGAGGTTCCGGCGCGACGACTTCCTCCCTTCGGACTCGGCCTCGCTCCTCGACTCGGTGACCGATGCCGTGGCCGGCGCCGGGGGCTCGGTGCGCGGCCCGGTCGCCATGCTGGGGCACCTGCGCACCTGGGGCTGGCTGTTCAACCCGTTGACGCTCTACTACTGCTTCGACCCGTCGGGCCGGGACGTGGAGTGGACGGTGCTCGAGGTGTCCAACACCCCGTGGCACGAGCGGTGCCGGTACGTCGTCGGGCCGCCGGGTGCGCACACCTTCGCGAAGGCCATGCACGTCTCGCCCTTCCTCCCCGACGACGCCACCTACACGCTGCGCTACTCGGCGCCGGGCGATGGGGTGCACGTCGGCCTCGACCTGGAGGCACCCGCCGCGGCGACGGCCTATCGTCAATCGAACGAACAGGACCCGCAACGAGCAGACCCGCAGCTGGCCGCCTCCATGGTGCTGCGTCGCCGCCCGCTCGACCGCGCCGGGCTGGCCCGCCTCCTGTGGCGGTACCCACTCATGACGGCACGTGTCTCGGGGGGCATCTACGCACAGGCGCTGCGCCTGACGGGCGCCCGCGTCCCGATCCACCCGCACCCGGGTCGGGGTTCGACGTGCCCGGCCCTCCCCTCGGCGGAGGCGACGTCACCCGAGCCCGTCCATGCCTGATGCCGCGGCCCGCCTGGTCGTCGACCTGGCACGCCGCGCCGCTCGAGACCGCCCCGGCACCCTGTGCTTCGAGGGCGCCGGGCTCCCGGGCGGGCGCCCGATCGTGACCGGGTCCGGCGACCCGGTGGCCACCGTCATGGTGCACGACCCCAGAACGTGGCGCACCGTGCTGCGGCGCGGCTCACGCGGCCTGGCCGAGAGCTACATGGACGCCTGGTGGGACACCGACGACCTGACCGCCCTCGTCCGCGTCGCCTTCCACCGCACCGCGCCGCTCCGGCGCGTCCTCGACGCGTCGGCGAGGCACGTCGGGCCCCTGCTGGCCGGGATGCAGCGCCTCCGTCCGCCGAGCAAGAGTGACGACCGGAACAACATCGCGGCCCACTACGACCTGTCGAACGAGTTCTTCGCGGCCATGCTCGACCCGACCATGGCCTACTCGTGCGCGTACTTCGCCGACGGTGAGGCCACGCTCGAAGAGGCCCAGGTGGCCAAGTTCGAGAGGATCGCCACCAAGCTGGCCCTCGGGCCCGAGGACCACGTCGTCGAGATCGGGACGGGGTGGGGCGGGTTCGCCATCCACGCCGCCGGGCATCATGGTTGCCGCGTGACCACGACCACGATCTCGGAGGCCCAGCGCGCGCTGGCGGAGAAGCGCGTCGCGGAGCACGGGCTCGCCGACCGGGTGACCGTGCTCGGCGCCGACTACCGGGACCTCGAGGGCCGCTACGACGCGCTGGTCTCCATAGAGATGGTCGAGGCCGTCGACTGGCGACGACACGACCAGTTCTTCGCCACCTGTGCCCGGCTGCTCACGGACCGGGGCCGGATGGCACTCCAGGCGATCACCATCGCCGACGGGAGCTTCGAGCGGGCCAGGCTGCACGACGACTTCATCCGCGCCATGGTGTTCCCGGGCGGGTGCCTGCCGTCGGTGACGGCCATCGCGGCATCCGTGGCGCGCACGTCGGACCTGCGGATCGTCGACCTGGAGGACATCGGCCCGCACTACGCCGAGACGTTGCGGCGCTGGCGGGGCAACCTCGAGACGCGGCGCCTCGACGTGGCACGCCTCGGCTTCGACGAGCGCTTCTGGCGGTTCTGGACCCTGTACCTGTGCTACTGCGAGGCTGCCTTCATGGAGCGCCACGTGTCCGACGTGCAGGTGGTACTCACGAGGCCCAGGTCACCCCTCGGCGGCGTCGGGCGCGACTGAGCCAGCCGGACGCCGCCCGCTCAGGGTGAGCGGCGCTCCAGATCTTCGACGACCTCGCCGAGCTCCCGGGCGTCCTGGCCGCTCCACCGTGCCCCCAGGCGCGCGGCATGCTGCTCGCCCGCGATGCCGGCGCCTCCGACGAGCACGGGCAGTCCCGGCCTCACCTCCCGGACCGCCCGCACGATGGCCCGCACGGACCGGTCGTGGTTCCCCGCCGTCACCGCGACGCCGACCGCCAGGGGCCGGGCCGCCTTCGTCACGGCGGCAGCGAACGCGTCGGTCGGCACGTCCGCGCCGAGGTCGACCACGTCGTAGCCGCGGCCGCTCAGGACGTTGGCGGCCATGGACGTGGGCAGCCCGTGCAGCTCGTGCGGCGGCGTCCCGAGGATCACACTGGGCCGCTTGGGCCCACGCCTGGTGAAGCGGGCACCCAGTCGCCCGACCATCCGCGTGGCCACCCCCGTGGCACGGTGCTCGTCGTCGACCGTGTAGTCGCCGGCCTCCCAGCCGTCCCCGACGGCGCGCATGGCGAGGGCGAGCTCGTCGAGGAGGACGTCCTCGGGATCGGACCCCGAGCCCAGGCGTGCCTCGACGATGGCCCACGCCCCAGCCTCGTCGCCGGCGACGAGACGGCGTTCGAGCCGGCGCGCCGCCGCCGCCCGAGTCGACTGCCGGGTGTGCGCACGCGGGCGCCCGGCCACCACAGTCCCCTGACGCGCTCCGGCCAGGGCGCGTGGGTCGACCCACCATTGGGAGCCGACTTTGGTGGCGGGCAGCCGGCCGGTCCGCACGTAGCGGTAGGCGGTCATGTAATGCACCCCGAGCCGGTCCGCGGCCTCATGGAGGGTCAGCAGGCCCGAGCCGGAGCCTGGGTCGGGCCGGGCCGAAGGGGTGCGCACCATTTACTGATAAACCTTAGTGCCTGGGGGGCACTGGCGCGCGACCCCGATGGCGCCTACTCCTTCTCGTCGCCCCCCTCGGCCATGTGGTCCTTGATGGCGTTCACGACCGTCGGGTCCATGAGGGTCGTCACGTCGCCGAGCGGCCGGTCGTCGGCCACGTCGCGCAGGAGGCGGCGCATGATCTTGCCACTGCGCGTCTTGGGCAGCTCGGGGGTCAGCATGATCTGCCGCGGCTTGGCGATGGGCCCGATTTCGCGCGCCACGTGCTCGCGCAGCTCCTGGACGAGCGCCTCGCCCTTCTCCCCCTCGGCCGCCTCGGTCCCCTTCACGGTGACGAAGGCCACGATGGCCTGGCCCGTGGTGGCGTCGCTGGCGCCCACCACGGCCGCCTCCGCCACGGCGGGATGACTCACCAGGGCGTGCTCGACCTCGGTGGTCGAGATCCGGTGCCCCGAGATGTTCATGACGTCGTCCACCCGGCCCAGCAGCCAGAGGTCGCCGTCCTCGTCCCGCTTCGCGCCGTCGCCCGCAAAGTACCGGCCGGGAAATCGCTTCCAGTACGTGTCGACGAACCGCTCGTCGTCGCCGTAGATGCCCCGGGTCATGCCCGGCCACGGTTCGGTGAGGACGAGGTACCCGCCCTCACCGTTGCCGACGGATTCGCCCTCGTTGTCGATCACGTCCGCCGACACACCGGGAAACGGCTTCATCGCCGCGCCCGGCTTGGTGGCGGTGATCCCCGGCAGCGGCGTGATCATGATGCCCCCGGTCTCGGTCTGCCACCACGTGTCGACGATGGGGCACCGCCCCCCACCGATGTGCGTGCGGTACCAGATCCAGGCCTCGGGGTTGATGGGCTCGCCGACGGACCCGAGCAGGCGCAGGCTCGTCAGGTCGTGGGCGGCGGGGAGGTCCTCGCCCCACTTCATGAAGGTCCGGATCGTGGTCGGGGCGGTGTAGAGGATGTTGACCTTGTACTTCTCGACGATCTGCCACCAGCGG
>Ga0182013_10001325_pt1 | contig 34001 bp, 22 predicted proteins | sample 612S2MmetaG_FD_120487 | JGI IMG/M metagenome (GOLD analysis project Ga0182013, IMG submission 120487) | Permafrost microbial communities from Stordalen Mire, Sweden - 612S2M metaG | ecosystem: Environmental > Terrestrial > Soil > Wetlands > Permafrost | place: Sweden: Stordalen | collected... | reverse complement strand
TCACAAAAACGACCCGACTTTTAGGCCCTGATTGGTAAGTGCCAGAAAATAAAACTCTTAAGTATGGTGGAGGCGGCGGGAGTTGAACCCGCGTCCGAAATCGCTGTCAGCCGGGAGAGTCCATGCTGTGTCCGGTTCAATTGGGTTTCGCTCCGAGACGCTTAAGAACGGACAAGATGCGCCGGGAACTAGTCCGATGATCTTGTGATTACGACACGGACCGAGCCGCAACCACCAGCCTACTGAATGACGTCTTACTCGCGGCCCATAGGCGAGACCGCGAAAGACGGCTGCTTAACTAATTAAGCAGCAAGTGCCAGATTATCGTTGGCAACTTTAGTTTTGCAGGCGATTACGGGTGCCCACACCCCGACATGCCTCCCATGCCGCAATCGATCCCGTCGAAACCGTGACGCCCCCATGTTTGAAACCATCCTAGGGACCGGTTTGATCCCCAGTATGCCGGAGCCTCGGAGCCAACTGGCCCGCGCTGCATCTTCCATTCTACGCCGATCCCAAATTTTCCGGTCGCCCACCCGTTCCCCCGGATGCCTTATCTAATCCCTTACTGCTTGTCCAGATCGATCGACTCGTAATCGCGGCGGGCAATCCCCGCCCTGATCTCGGCGGCTGTCTTGCCCAGCTTGGTCTGCTGATACGCGTAAAACCCTTCCTTCGCGCAGGTCGAACACTCCGTCCCGTGAGCACCCTCAAAGCAGCTCCGAAGGCTTGTATGTCCGAGTGCCCGATCGCATCGGCAATTGCACGGTAATTGGTAGACAACATTTCCCACTCGCGCGACCTGCTGGTAAACATGCACTTGCCACGGGTACTGGAAGTGTTCTCCGGTGAGTTGCGATCCGGACCAGATCGGAGGCAGTGCACTAACCTTCAGCGGAGCCGACGGGTGATAAGCGGGCACATCGTCGGCCGGATTTGTCCACTGCGCGTAGCTTGCCGCGGTCAGCAGAATAGCCACCGCTCCCAGCGCCCAGCGGTTTCTGATCGCATTCTTCATCTTCCCTCTCTTGCTGACAATTCTAACCCGCTTCCAACCCCGTTTCTCACTAAGGATTCAGCCATCTGCCATGTACACCCTGGCGCACAAAAAAAGACGGCACGAACGGTAAAGCTGTTCGTGCCGGGAGGCCAGTGACGCAAACTACTCCCAGCCTGGAGTGTGATTTTCACCACCTCCATAACTGGAATATATACACCATAGCATAGATTCAGAAGAATGCAAGTACAAAAATCAGAATTATTTCTTTGAGCGCGGGATGCTTCCTTTTCAAACTTTGAGCATCAAACCTGCGGACAGAAACGGGGCCCGACCCAGGCCCTCAGATCACTCAGTTGCGCTTAGAATGGCAAAGAAAGGTGCCCGCATCATTGACAAATAGTTTGGAATCAATAATTAACAGGAGTGGCGAGGTCGCGCCGCGCCAGCCGCGCGGTAGGATTACGGTTTCTGCTGCAGCGGCTGCGTCGGTTATACTCGGGGGCATTGCCATTGCTTGGTGGTACCGGAAAACTCTCAGAAAACTCCATGAAACCGGAGAATCATCAAAAAATCCACATTTTGGTATGCCGACGAACGAGCTGCCTAGCTCGTCCTACGATCTCTGACCCAGGCGCACCTAAATCAAATCGTCGATTCGCGCAGCCAACTCGAAATCCAGCCCCGTCAATCCTCCGGCATCGTGCGTCGTAAGGGCGAGCCGCACCTTGTTATAGCGGATGTCGATATCTGGATGGTGCGCGGCCGCTTCAGCCGCTTCACCCACCCGGTACACAAACCCCAGAGCTTCGACAAAATCCTTGAACTCGAATCGCCTCACCAATTCTTCGTTCTCGATTCTCCAGCTGGCCAAACCGGCCAATCGCTTGTGGGCTTCCTCAGCCGAAAATGCCACCATAGCCTTTGCTCCCCGAGCCGACCAGTGCTCGGCTCCAGATCCCGATTGACTTCCATCGGCTTGGATGCAGCCGCAGGGCCTGGTCGACAATTCTCGCACCTGCGGCCTCCAACGGGGTACGCAGCCTGGAATATTGGATGGGTTTGCGAAGACTCCTCACATCTTCGACAACTCGCCCAGTACCCGCTCGATCACCTCGGCCCAGTCCCCCGGCGACTTTTGGCGGAAGAGCCTGGCTGTTGGGTACCAGGGCGTGCTTTCCGTTACCTCCATCCATCGCCAGTCCGAGAGACGCGACAGCAGGATCCAGACGGGCTTGCCCATTGCGCCCGCCAGATGGGCGATCGAGGTGTCGGTGCTGATGACGAGGTCGAGAGTCGCAATCAGCGCTGCCGCATCGGCCAGGTCCCGGTCCCGGCTCGACCCATCCAGGATCGGCGCGTCAGAGATCGGCGCATCAGGCTGCAAATCGACCAACTGCCCCGTCGCCTCGCCCTTCTGCAGCGAAATCCAATTCACAGGGGCCCCGCGAAAGAGAGGCGATAGCGTACGGAGCTTCATCGAGCGCTGCCGGTCGGCCTTGTATTTCGGATTCCCTTGCCAGGCCAGCCCCACTCGCAGTCCGGGTCGAATGCTCGGGAACTCCATCCATTTCTCGCGCACTGCCTGAGGCTCCGCGCCAAGGTACGCGCCCGCCCAAGGAACCGTATCCACACAGGTTTCGAAAACTGTCGGCAGGCTCATCAAAGGGCACTCCAAATCAAACTGCGGCTTCTCGCCGCCCAGCACGGTAATCTCTGCGACCCCGGCTCTCGCCACCGCCAGCGAGCTCATCAGCCTCTCGGTCGCCGGCTGCACCCGCAACACCGGAACCCCGCCCCGCGCAGCGACAAGGCTCACATAGCGGCAAAACTGGATCGTGTCGCCCAGCCCCTGCTCGGCGTCGAGCAGCACCCGCTCGCCGTTCAATTGTTCTCCCCGCCAGCGAGGCTCGGTGAAGTTCCTTAGCGCCCGATGCACCTCCCTGAATCGCCATCGCGATTCGTACCCCGGCCACCCCGCTTTCCATTGCCCCAGCCGCAACTGGGTTAGCGCAAGGTTGTACTGCGCTCCCGGATGGCCCGGGTCGAGGTCGACCGCAAGCGCATGAGCCCTGAGGGCCTCGTCCATCCGGCCGAGATCCAGCAGCGAGTTTCCCCGGTTTGAAACTGCGGCCCGATGACCCAGCGACTCAGCACGCTCAAAAGCTTCAACAGCTTCAACAAAGCGGCGCTCGGTATGCAAAAGGATCCCGTGCATGTTGACCGCTTCACTCTGTTCCGGATTGCGCGTGAGCGCCCACCGCAGCCATCCGCGCGCCCCGGCGGTATCGCCCTCGCTGAGCCGGAACTGGCACCACGCAATGTGAGTCTCCACTTGACTGGGGTTGAGCGCGAAGGCCTTGCGTAAATGCTTCTCAGCCTCTTCCGGGCGGCGACGGCCCCGTTCGAGAGCAGCTATGTTGATCCATCCTGAAACCAAGTCCGGCCGCAGCTGGGTGGCTCGGCGCAAGGCCGCCTCCGCCCACGCATCTTGCCCCTGTTCGCGCAGCAGGTTGCCCAGATTCATCCATGCCGCGGCAAAATCCGGCCGCGCCACGAGGGCACGGCGATAACGCGTTTCAGCCTCTCCCAATCGTCCCAGCCGCGCAAGAGCAAAGCCCGCTGCAAACTCAGCCTCGGGCAAATGCGGCCGAAGCGCGAGCGTGTCTTCAAAACAACCCAGAGCCTCCTCATTCCGACCCATCAGCGCCAGCGCATTACCCAGTCCCAGATGCGCGCCTGCCAGCGATGGCTGGCGTTTCAACGCCAGTTCGAACTCCCGCGCGGCCTCTTCGGGGCGCTCGGTCGCCAGCTTCAGTTCTCCAAGCCCAAACCGCGCCAGCGCATTGGTTCCATCCAGGATGATTGCCTGCATGTAGCCACGTTCAGACTCCCCCATTCGTCCCGCCGCTTTGAGCGCCTGACCCAGCGCGACCCAAGCCACGGGCGCTCTAGGAGCTGCCGCTACTGCAGCCCACGCCATTTTCACAGCCGAATTGATCTGGCGGCTGGCCAGAGCCACCAGAGTCAAACCCACGAAGGCCCTCGGCTGGAGCGGGTCGTGCTCGAGCATGTGCTGGTAACCGAGCGCCAACTCGGTCAGCCGTCCACTAAAATGCTCCTCGGGGCCCCTTGTTCCGCGCGCAATCGCCGCCGCTGCCATATCCCTTTTTCTGCCCTCGGTCTTGAGGAACCTGGAATGCGCTCGTGCTTCGCTCGATAGGACGCACACTCCTATTTCCGGCACTGACCGGATGTTTGCACGAAGACCGGCATCAGGAGCCTGATATGCTTGGCAAATTCTAATAAGGGTTTGAGGAAATGCTAAAAACTTTTGCCGCATAAGCCAGCGGAGTATGATTGCCCCGTGCCCGTGCAAGCTCATCTGGGCGACATCCTGGCCAACGCCATCACCCATGGTGTCGGCGCTGTACTTGCCGTCTTTGGCGCAATCTATTTGATCGCCGCCTCAAGCCACCAAGGCGGGATACTGCTTGCAAGTTGCACCGTCTTTTCCGCCGCACTGGTGTGCGTCTACCTCTGTTCCACGCTCTATCACTCTCTGGTCCGCACCCGGGCCCGGCACATCTTTCAAGTCCTGGACCACTCGGCCATCTATCTGCTGATTGCGGGCACTTATACGCCTTTCACACTGGTTTCCATGCGCGGGCCGCTGGGCTGGTTCATATTCGCAGTGGTCTGGTCGCTGGCCGTTGCCGGAGTGGTCTTCAAGAGCTTTGCCGTGGGGCGTTTTCGGGTTGCATCCGCGCTGGTCTATCTCTTCCAGGGCTGGTTCATCGTCTTCGCGGCCGGGCCTCTGCTCCATGCCGTTGGATGGCACTGTCTGCTTTGGCTGGGGGCGGGTGGATTAGCCTACACACTGGGCATGATATTTTTCGCTCTCGACCGGCGACGTTATTTTCATGCTGCATGGCACATCTTTGTGCTGGCGGGAAGCGTCGCTCACTACTGCGCCATTCTCTTTTATGTAATCCCGGCCCGGACCGCGACCGCCATCGGTTGACGATGGGCTTGCCCTGAATCGCTCGACGATTGCTTATCCGCTGCTCGCGTTTTGCCGATTCGTCAGCGCCCTCTCTCGAAAGCGCCCGCGAAATTGGCTCGCTGCCACCACCCAGGGAACAACCACGGAAAAGGCAAGCCGCGCAAGTACCGCCGTGACTCCGAATCGCACCAGGAACCGCCAGTCGCGATGGAAGGCAAACCATGCTTCAAGCACCAGAACTATCACCAGTGGAACCGCCGTCCAGAGCAGGCTGACCAGTGCGAGGATTTGCAGGACGCAACGGGCCGCGTTGCGAAACAGCCGTGCCCGCCGCACTCCGGCCATGCCATCGCTCAAGGCATAGCGCGCCATCTGGTGAAGCGCTGCCCGAAATGTGTTTTGGGGCCGATAGAGGGCCTTGGCGTTGCTAACAAATGCCGGCGACGAGAGACGCCTTGCGTCGAGGTCGAATAACGTATCTTCCCCTACCAGCACATGCTCTGGAAATCCACCGATGCGCTCCCACAGAGTCTTGGTAAAGGCCATCGATCGCGCAGTGCACGACTTGGTGGGCTCCGTCGGCGATAGCTTGACGCTGAAGAACGGCGCCGAAGCCAGATCCCAGACCGTGGGCCCGGTTGGGTCGATACACGAGCCACCCAAAGCATACTCGGCGGTTCCGGCAACGAGCGGCGCGGTGAGATTCTGGGCCCAATCCGCAGCGTATGTGCATCCGGCGTCGGCGCAGGCAATGACCGGCGACTTTGAGGCGGCAATTGCCACGTTCCGGCCTCGTGAGACCGGTCCCGAGGAAAACTTCAGGCTGCACGTCTCGTCTCGAATCGCCACCAGCCGGGGGTCTTTCGATCGGGCCTCAAGCAGCAGCTCCCACGTCCCATCCGAAGAACCGCCATCCACCACAATCACCTCGGCGGTGGGCGGAATCTGGCCCAGGAGGCTCAGCACCGCCTTCCCGATGTCTTCCGCCTCATTCAGGACGGTCATCACGATGCTTACGGGCTGCATGGGGGAAGTATAGTTGCGCGACCCTCACCTGTTCAGCGGCATTGACCCGGGTCGCGGTTTGACGATAGAATCGTAGAGTTTGGCGATACACTCCTTTGCGGGAGTGTGCGGGATTGAGCCGGGTTCACCGCCTGTGGCGTGTGTGCTGCCCACTTCCCGATGCAGTTACCGTCTGTGTCCGCCCACCGCAAAACCAGGGAAGCTTCAAGTTGATTGCGCCTCGCGATGGAACCGGAGCGCTGGAGGGTTTTTTATGTACGCAGTAATTCGAACCGGCGGCAAGCAGTACCGGGTCGCCCCCGGCGACAAAGTGAAGATTGAGTCCGTGGTTTCCGCGTCCGAGGACCAGACGGTCGAGTTCAATGACGTAGTGGCTGTTTCCGGCGACCCTGGTACGGTGGCTAGGCCCACCTCAGCCAAGGTCACCGCTGAAGTGGTGAGCGACGGGCGCGCCGACAAGATCCTGGTCTTCCACCTGAAGCGGAAGAAGCAGTACAAGAAGATGCAGGGACACAGGCAGAACTTTACCGAGGTGCGCATCAAGGCCATTGAGGCCGATGGCGTGACCTACACCGCAGCCAGCTAAGCGCGGAATACAATTCAGAAGGGGATTCGGCAATGGCACATAAAAAAGGTGGGGGTAGCTCCACAAATGGACGCGATTCCAATGCACAGCGGCTGGGCGTGAAGGCCTTCGCGGGTCAGCTGATTACGGGCGGCTCAATCATCATGCGCCAGCGCGGCACCCGCATCAAGCCGGGACTTAATGTGGGCAGAGGCTCCGACGACACATTGTTCGCTAAAGTTACCGGACGGGTGAAATTCACGGATCACGGCAATCGCGGGCGATTCGCGTCTGTAGAGCCGGCCGCAACAGAGTAAAGCGGCTTCGAGATTCAAGAACAAAGGCCACGGCGTCGCCGTGGCCTTTGTCAATTGAATGAGAGAAGTTTTCAGGACTCCGATTGGCGTCTCTTCAGGTTCCTGGTCAGCACCTTTTCGACAACCTTTTCCACATCTGTGAGGAAGAAGCTGTTGGCGGGCTGCTGCAGGGCCACCTGGGTTCCGGTGTGCCCAAGCGCCGAGGCGATCTCATTCCAACGATAGATGGTGGAATTCACGGGCATCACCACCGGCTTGCGTGCAGGCTCGGGCATGGCGCAATATGCGACCCAGATTCCGAGAGATGCCAAAATCAGCGATTGATGAATAAACTGCAGCGGGGATGTGAGCGATGCGGTTCTGGACATGATCGAAATAATCACATAGTCGTTCATGGACATCACGCCAAACCCCAGTGAGATTCCGAAAGCCATATCGCGAGCCGGAAGCCGCAGCGCGTTCATGCAAAGGCAGAGAAAAGCAAGCAGGCACAATCCCAGGAAGCTGACCGATCGCATTAAGCCATTCGCGATGTCGGGAATTGTGAGAATCCCTCGATGCGCAAACGAGAGGGTGGAAAATGTAAGAATTATCGAGACGATAGCTGCCCACCGAAAAATGACCACGCCGAACCTTACGAGCCCGGGGAATCCTGACAGCGCGGACCGAAAAACCTCTATACAGATGAAAAACAAGATGAACGCGCTTGCAATGTAAACCGCCCAGTAAACCAGAAAATATGCAAAGTAATAGCTTCGGCCCCACGGCTGCGCCTGGATGCACAGGAGAGAAAACAATACCGGCGCGGCAGCTACCCGCAATCCTAGATAGGCTCCCATTGCCGGAAAGCGGTGATGAAGATTCCGCCTCCAAAATAGCAAACCAACGACCACGGTCAGCAGAAACTCGACAGCAGCCATAGTGGACATGAAAGCACTTAAGGACATAGACACCCGTTCGCCGATCTGAGAACTCTCACAGAATACAGCTAAATGACTGATGTCTCAACAGAAAACTAAAATTTCCCGTTGCACTTTCGCGCTATTACCTTGGTTCTTACTTGCTGGGAGGCGGTGGCTGCTGGGGGCATGTGGGCACGCCGGGTCCGCACTGCGGAATTGGGAAGGCTGCAGTAGCGGAAAGCTGGCTGGGAACGAAATGTGTGGGCGTGGGGGTAACGGCTGCGGCCACGCCACCGGCAACAACAACGGACAAAGCGAGAACACGGATCGCAAGTTTCATTACTAGTAACCTCTTTCGGTATGACTCGGACGGAAAAGCGAACTCCGTACACAAAAGCATCATATACACCTTTCTTGTGCAAATCCATCTATTTCATAGATATAAACAGAATGTACTGGATAAGGTTACTAAGGTCATATAGCCGGATAGTAATCAGCAATGGTAACCACGTGGGTCAGATCAGTGGACCAGCTCCTCGGACCCCTCGGCATGTTAAAATTGCCCTAGGCAAACTCGCGCAAAGCCTACGCGTTTCAAGCGGTTAGTTCCCCACTCCGACCCGCGAAAGGCGACCCGGAACATCGCTTGACGCGACCACCCTGCGATCGGAATCTTATGGCGACTGAAGCACCCCTACCTCCCGGCGATAATGGCAGCTACACCGGTGAAAACATAAGGGTTTTGGAAGGGCTGGAGGCCGTGCGTTTACGACCGGCCATGTACATCGGTTCCACCGGCGACATGGGACTGCACCATCTGGTCTACGAGGTAGTCGACAACTCAGTCGATGAGGCCCTGGCTGGCTACGCCAAAAAGATTGAAGTCGTCATCCACGTAGACAATTCGATCACTGTGGTGGACGATGGCCGCGGCATACCTGTGGATATCATGGAGCTGCCCAATGGAACGAAAATGCCTGCGGTGCAGGTGGTTTTGACCAAGCTTCACGCAGGCGGAAAGTTCGACGCTTCTACCTACAAAGTTTCGGGCGGACTGCACGGAGTGGGCGTGAGTTGTGTGAACGCCCTGTCGCAGGAGTTCAACGTAGAAATCTGGCGCGACGGCCACACCTGGGAGATGGATTTCAGCTGCGGCTTGCCGGTTGGCGAACTGCGCCAGGCGGGCACTAGCAAGCGGCGTGGGACGAAAGTGCACTTCCTGCCCGACAGGAGCATCTTCGCCGCCACGGAGTTCAACTTCGATACCCTGGCCCAGCGGCTGCGGGAACTGGCCTTCCTGAACAAGGGACTGGAGATCTCACTGACGGACGAGCGAACGGCAGACGCCAAGACAGGCGAAGCGCGCCGTTCGGATTTCAAATATGCCGGCGGAATCGCCGAGTTTGTGAAGCACCTGAACCGCGGCAAGCAGGTTCTGCACGAGAAGCCGATCATGATGGAAGGTTCGGCGCAGTTCGGCGCTGCTCTTCAGGCGTCTCCCGCAAGGGCTGATCATAGCGTAGCGGATTCGCGCAAAGTGGCCGTGGAAGCGTTCAGCACGGTCGAGATCGAAATTGCGCTGCAGTATAACGACAGCTACTCGGAGACCGTCTTTAGTTTTGCCAACAACATCAACACAGTGGACGGCGGCTCCCATCTTTCAGGATTTCGCACTTCTCTCACCCGGACCATCAATGCAATCGGGCAACAGCTGGGGCTCTTCAAGGACATGAAAGAGAACCTGAGCGGGGACGATGTGCGCGAGGGGCTGGTGGCGGTGGTGAGCGTTAAGCTGCCGCAGCCGCAGTTTGAAGGGCAGACCAAGGGCAAGCTCAACTCCGACATCGCCGGAACGGTGCAGGCTTTTGTGAACGAGCGGCTGGGAATGTTCCTGGAGCAGAATCCGCCCATCGCCAAGCGAATCATTAATAAGGCAATCGAGGCCGCCCGGGCGCGCGAAGCCGCGCGCAAGGCGCGCGACCTGACGCGGCGCAAGGGTGCGCTGGACGGCGGTGGGTTGCCGGGCAAGCTGGCCGACTGCAGCGAGCGCAACCCGGACCGTTGTGAGCTCTACCTGGTCGAGGGCGAGTCGGCAGGAGGCACGGCCAAGCAGGGCAGGGACCGAAAGTTCCAGGCGATTCTTCCTCTCAAGGGCAAGATCCTAAACGTGGAGAAGGCGCGCTACGACAAGATGCTGGGCCACGAAGAAATCCGAGCCATGATCACGGCTTTGGGCTGCGGCATCGGCAAAGACGACTTCGACGCCACCAAGATCCGCTACGGCAAAGTGATTCTGATGACGGACGCCGACGTGGACGGCTCGCACATCCGCACTCTGCTGCTGACTTTCTTCTTCCGGCACATGACGGAATTGATCAAGCGGGACAACATCTACATTGCGCAACCGCCCCTCTACAAGATCAAGAAGGGGCGCTTTGAGCAGTACATCAAAGACGATCGTGAGTTTGTGAAGGTCATGGTAAACCGCGCGTCAGACGGCATGATTGTGCGGCACGGCGAGGCTGCCAGCCGCATCGAAGGCGCCGACCTGCAGCGGTTCATGGCTACCCTGAACGAGTATCTCGGATTCGTTGAAAAGGTGGACAAGCGCATCCGCAATGAGAGGCTCACCGAGCTGCTGGCGCGGGCCGAGCTGACCCACAGGGCCGACTTTGCTTCCAAAGCTGAAAGCGAGATTCCCGAGAAACTGGTTGAATTGCACGCGCGGCTGACCGAAATGGCGGACGAGTTTCAATTCAAAGTGAATCAGCCGGTGGAGGATGAAGAGCACCACACTTGGTCGATTTGCTTTACCGATTCGCAGGGCGCGACCCGCTGCGTCGATTGGACTTTAGCCTCGAGTCCCGAGTTCCGCCAGATGATGTCGAAGTACTCCCTGATTAAGGAATTCCTGGAGCCGCCATTCCTGGTCGAGTACGCGGTTAAGGGAGCGAGCGCCGAGACAAGTGCCGCCGAGGCTGAGGGCTCAGAAGAAGAATCCGCCGACTCCCAGGCGGGAGCGAAACAGAGCAAGCGCGTCGCGCGGATTCCGCGGGAACCGGTGGAAAAAGCGACGGCCAGGGAGTTGTTCACCTACATCGTAGAGCAGGGCAAGAAAGATTACCAGGTCCAGCGCTATAAGGGGTTGGGCGAGATGACCGCCTCGCAACTTTGGGAAACTACGATGGACCCCGAGAAGCGTACTCTGCTGCGAGTCAAACTCGAAGATATTGCCGAAACAGATGCAATTTTCACCACGCTGATGGGCGAGGACGTGGAATCGCGGCGCAAGTTCATTGAGGACAATGCGCTGGACGTGAAGAACCTCGATATCTAAAGCCGGCCGGTTTGACACTGAGCGGAGCGATCGGCAAGGGCCCTTTTTTATGGGAGTCTGACTTCCAGCTCCCCGTAGCGTTGCTTTTGGCCTTTCCCCATCCCCTCACGGGTCGGCAATAGTTTTCAGGCAGGGCCTCCGGGCTAAAAGCGGCGGCGCTTGAGTCTTTGATGGAATCAAACTCAGGAGTTCCTCTTTTCTGCTAAGTCAAAGCAATTCACGGAGAGTCCGCATGGAATCCTGTTTGAGCACATCAAAAGGAACGATGAAGCAGAGAAAAATTGCCATAATAGGTGCGGGCCCGGGAGGACTGGCGGCAGGGATGCTCCTTGCCCAGCGCGGGTTTCAAGTTCAGATCTTTGAGAAGGCCCCGGTCATCGGGGGAAGAAACGCCGAGGTGAAACTCGGCGAGTACCGGTTCGATCTCGGGCCCACTTTCCTGATGATGAAATTTCTGCTCGATGAACTCTTTGAGGAAGGTGGACGTAAGTCAAGCGATTATCTCGATTGCCGCCTGCTCGACCCCATGTACCGGCTCAATTTCTCTGACAAGACCATGCTGGTCCGGTCGAATCCTGAAGACATGAAGGCTGAGATTGAGCGCGTATTTCCCGGTGAGGGTCACAATCTCGATCGGTTTCTGGCGACAGAAAGCAAGCGATTTGAAAAGCTCTATCCGTGCTTGCAGAAACCCTATGGCACGCTTTCAAGCCTGGTGAGTTCTACGCTGCTTTCGGCAGTGCCGCACATCTCGGCGGGCAGGTCACTCTACGATGTGCTCTCCGGTTACTTCAGGTCGGAGCAGTTGCGCCTGGCATTCTCATTCCAGTCGAAGTACCTGGGCATGTCGCCGTGGGATTGCCCGGGGCTGTTCACGATGATCCCGTACACGGAGCACGCGCACGGCGTGTACCACGTGATGGGCGGCTTGTGCCGCATCAGCGAGGCTCTGGCCCGCGTGGCTCGTGAAGAAGGCGCGGTGATTCACACCTCTGCCCCGGTCAAACGCATCATCGTGAAAAACGGAAAAGCATCCGGGCTGGAACTGGAGAGCGGGGACAAGGTTGAGTTCGACGACGTCGTCATCAATGCCGATTTCGGTCACGCCATGAGCACACTCTTCGATGAAGGAATCATCAGGAAATACAAACCTCAGACTCTGAAAAAGCAGCGCTTTTCCTGTTCAACCTTCATGATGTATCTCGGCGTGGATCGCGTGTACGATGCGCAGCACCATACGATCGTGTTTGCCGACGACTACAAGCGAAACCTCGACGATATCTCGCTGCGGAAGGTGTCTTCCCATGACATCTCGGTCTACATTCGCAATGGAGCGGCGACCGATAACACTTGCGCTCCGCCGGGCCATTCGGCACTTTACATCCTGGTCCCCGTCCCCAACAACAGCAGCGGCATCAACTGGTCAGAACAGCGCGGGGTCTATCGCAGCCGCGTTCTTGAGATCCTCAAGGAGCGAACGCCCTTCCGCGATCTTGAGAAGCACATTCGCGAGGAACTTATCATCACGCCCGACGACTGGGAGGCTCGCAAATCTGTATTTCTCGGCGCGACATTCAATATGGGCCACAGCTGGTCCCAGATCCTCTACTTTCGTCCTCATAATCAGTTTGAGGAGGTTGAGAACTGCTATCTCGTCGGTGGCGGAACCCATCCCGGCAGCGGGCTCCCGACCATCTTCGAATCGGCACGCATCTCATCCAACCTGCTATGTCAGAAATACGAAGTGCCACACCCCCAACCCAAACCGTTCAGCCAGCTCGCGCTTGCATGACCGGGATCGCTGCAGCTGATCGAATGCGGCGAGCGCGCTCAGCACAGGCCTCGTGGGCACTCACCGGTGTGACCTCGCGATGTGATGCGCTGGCCAGATTACGCGGGCTGATCGCGGCCCGTACTGACGAGATTGTTGAGGCAATCAGGAAGGATACGGGGAAGCCGGCCCTTGATGCGCTCGCCGGAGATGTAATGGTAACGCTCGAACAAATTCGCTATTACGAGCGCAATGCAGCGAAAATTCTGAGACCAAAACACGTCGGAAAGCCGGCCATCTTTTACGCCGGTTCGCGCTTCCGTGAACTCTGCGAGCCTCACGGCATCGTGCTCATCTACGCGCCCTATAACTACCCGTTTCAGCTTGCGATGGTTCCGGCCATCACCGCAATCGTCGCGGGAAATGCCGTGATTCTCAAATGCTCCGACAAAACTCCGGCGGTCGCTGAAATCATCCGGGAGTTGTGCTTTGCCGCGCTGCTGCCTGCAGACCTTGTGCAGGTCGGCGATGATCCAGCGCAGGCATCATTTCAACTGCTCGACGCTCGTCCCGACATGATCTTCTTCACCGGCAGTACTGGGGTAGGCCGCAAGATTGCAAGCCGCGCTGCTGAACTCCTGATTCCAAGCGTGCTAGAGCTAGGAGGGAAGGACCCTTGCCTGGTCTTCGCCGATTGCAACCTCGAGCGCACGATTGAGGGCGTTGTTTATGGCGCATTCTCCAACGCGGGCCAGGTTTGCGTCGGCATCAAGCGGTTGTATGTCGAGCAATCGATCTATCCGATTTTTCTCGACAAGCTCGTTCGGCGCGTCGCTGAACTTCTAGTCGGCTCCGATCCCGATGCGGACCTGGCTCCATTTCGTTGGGCCGCCGCCCGCCAGCGCCTGGTGTCACAGATCGAAGACGCGATTCGCGCCGGAGCGAAGATCGAATGGCCTCTGGATCAGGCCGTCTCCGGCGAATCGCCCATCATTCTCAGCAATGTGCCGTCAGAGTCCAGCCTCCTGCGCGAAGAGGTGTTTGGTCCAGTGCTGTGTTTATCTCCATTCCACGATGAAGAGGAAGCGATCGCTCTCGCAAATGCATCTCCGTTTGCGCTCTCTTCGAGCGTCTGGACCGGCTCTGGCTCCCGCGGAGCACGGATAGCCGCCCGCTTGGATGCCGGCTCCTGCGCGGTCAACGACGTGATACGCAATATTGCCAATCCCTACGCCTCATTTGGCGGCAACCGCACAAGCGGCTACGGCCGGTATCACGGTCCGCGAGGCCTACAGACTTTTTCGCGAACCAAGAGCATCATGGTCATGAGCGATCGAAGCTGCAGGGAGCGTCACTGGTTTCCGTTCACCCGCAAAACATACACGAGCCTCAAGCGGTTGCTCGCGATGCGTCACGGATCGGGTCTAGTCTCCTCCCTGCTCAGCCGGCTGTTGCCATTGCTGCTTTGTATCCTGTTCTGTGCTTCGCTTAAATCCCAAGTTGAAATCCACTACTCACACCTCAAGATCAGCGTCAGAGCCCCGCAACACTCGCAGGGCAACATTGCCTACCTGGTGTTTGCATCATCTGATGGTTTTCCGAATAACAAGGCGAAGGCCGTCAAGCACGGGTTTGTTTCTCTTTCTCCAGTAAGCGACGCGGTTACAATCGATGCCGGGGAATTCGCTCCCGGTACATATGCAGTGGCCGTATATCAGGACGTAAACGGAAATCGAAAACTCGACTCGGGTTTCCTGGGAATTCCGAAGGAGCCGGTGGGCGCATCCAACAACCCTCATCCCCGCTTCGGACCACCCACGTTCCAACAATGTGCGTTTGAAATCGGCAAGGCGGATAAACAAATCTCAATCTCTCTCGTGGGCCGAAATGGCTGATCCGAAATCGAAGAACCGTGTTGTTGTGGTCGGCGCCGGCATCGGGGGCATGTCGGCCGCCATCATGCTTGCCCGCCAGGGCTTCAAAGTTACCATCCTCGAAAAGAACTCTCAGCTGGGCGGAAAACTGAATGTGCTCGAGACCCAGGGATTCAGCTTCGACCTCGGCCCTTCGATACTGACCCTGCCCCACGTCTTCAGGCCGATGTTCGAAGCAGATGGCAAGCGGCTGGAAGACTATATCTCGCTGGTGCGCGTCGACCCGCAGTGGCGCAACTTCTTTGAGGACGGCACCGTTGTTAATCTTTTCGAAAGCACTGACGACATGCGCGGCGAGTTGTCACGCTTTGGGCCCGGCGTGTTCGACGCATACGAGAACTTCCTCGCCTACTCTCGCGCTCAATACCACACTATCGAGCGCGGCTATCTTCGCGAGGGACTCGACACATTCATGGAGATGGTGAAGTTCTACGGCTTCGGCGGCTCCGGCGACATGGATTACCTGAATACCATGTCGGGCAGCATCCGCAAGCGCGTCAGCAATCCGTACCTTCGCGACATGTTCGAGTACTTCATCAAGTACGTGGGTTCATCCGCGCTCGACTCGCCAGGGTTCATGAACCTGATGCCGAATATCCAACTCGAATTCGGTCTTTGGTACGTGCAAGGCGGCCTTTATCAACTCGCCCGCGCTTTCGAGCGGCGCCTCGCGGAAGTCGGCGTCGAAATCTGTCTCGGCAGAAAAGCGGTCGGCATTCAAAAGCAGGGCGATAGTGTCACAGGCGTAGCTGCCGAAGCCGGCGACGGATCAAGGCAGGTGTTCGAGGCCGAGTACGTGGTTTCGAACATGGAGGTGATTCCCGCGATGCAAAAGTTACTCGATGAGCCCCCGGCGCGAATGAAGAAGATGCGGCGCTTCGAGCCTTCCTGTTCCGGAATCGTTGTACATCTGGGCCTGGACCGCGTGTATCCGCAACTTGCGCATCACAACTTCTTCTACTCGCGCAATCAGCACGCCCATTTCAACCGGGTATTCCACGAGAAGAAACTGCCCGACGATCCGACTATTTACCTCGTCGCCCCCACCCGAAGCGACCCCTCGCAAGCGCCCCCGGGCTGCGACAACATCAAGATCCTCCCGCATATCCCTCATCTGAACGAAGAGTCTCCATACACACGCGAGCAATGCGTTGAGTTGAAGGAACTTTGTTTCGACAAGCTGGAGCGCATGGGCCTCAAAGACCTGCGCAGGCACATCGTTGTGGAGGATTTCTGGACGCCATTCGACATCGAAGAAAGGTACGGCTCCAACTGCGGCTCGATCTACGGCGTCGTATGCGATCGTTTCAAAAACTTCTCCTTCAAAGCGCCGAAACGGAGCCAAAACTATCGCAACCTGTTCTTTGTCGGCGGCAGCGTAAACCCCGGCGGCGGAATGCCCATGGTGGCGCTGTGCGGCCAGCACGTTGCAAACATGATCGCGCAGCAAAGCGGACGCGAGAGATCATGATAGGACTGGCGGTGTTCTGCTTGCTCGGAATCCCCGCGGGTTTCCTGCTGCTGTGGCGGCTTCCGACTTGCGCCTCGCATGGCAGCTCCTGCCACAACCCAGTCTCCATCATCATTCCCGCTCGCAATGAAGAAGCAAATCTTCCTCGTCTGCTTGCTTCGATTCGCTCCTCCGCGAGTCAGCCGTCTGAAGTCTTGGTCGTTGACGATGCTTCGACCGATGCCACCGCAGCCCTCGCCGGATCAGGCGGCGCGAGGGTGCTTCAATCCAGATCTCTTCCTTCCGGTTGGACTGGAAAGACCTGGGCATGTCATCAGGGAGCCCTTGAAGCAGGCTCAGACATCCTGCTCTTCCTGGATGCAGACACGTATTTTCCTCGCGACGGCTATCGAAAAATAGCAGACGCGTATTGTGGCCTAGGCGATGCCCGGTCCGCCGTGTCCGTTCTGCCCTACCAAGCGATCGAGAAACCGTATGAAGAACTCTCGCTTTTTTTCAATTTGCTGATGGCCATGGGTGCGGGCGGCTTCGGTTTACTGGGCAGTCCGCAGCTGTTCGGGCAGTCGCTCATGATCTCGCGCGATCTCCTGAGCGCAAGCGGCGGACACCAGGCGGTTTCCAGCCACATCCTCGAGAATCTCGTTCTCGCATCGAAGGTGAAATCCGTCGGCGGTCGATGTATCTGCTTCGTAGGACGCGGAATACTAAATGTGCGTATGTTTCCCGGCGGGTTGACGCAACTATGCGAAGGTTGGACGAAAGCCTTCGCGGATGGTGCAGCGGCTTCATCGGGCTTGGTTCTACTTGCGGCGGTCTTCTGGTTGACCGCGCTCAGCACATGTTTTCTCGCTCTGCTTCTCGCGCCGGGCATGGGGCGCGCGACGTTTGGGATTCTTTACCTCGGATTTGCGTCTCAGTTGTTCCTCTTCGCCCGGCAGATCGGCAATTTCAATCCACTGACTTGTTTGCTGTATCCCGTTCCTCTGTTCTTCTACTTTTGCCTCTTTGCGCAATCGCTCTATCGAAAGCTGCTTGGCCGTAAGGTCAGTTGGAGAGGTCGAACGATATGACCGCGCTGGTTTGGGCAGCGAACTTTCTCGGTTGGCCACTTCTTCAACTGGGCATAGCGCGATCCTCGCTCAGCATCCCACTGGAAAACTTCGCCGGCTCGAACGCGCTCTACGAACCCCGATCCTGGGAACGGGACGGCCGCGTCTACCGCGACCTGCTTCGAATCCGCAAATGGAAATCCATTCTGCCCGACGGCGCAAGCTGGTTCGGCGCCTTTTCCAAAAAGAAACTCTTGAGCCGCGATCCGGATTATCTGCGCACCTTTCTTCTGGAAACCCGCCGCGCTGAGTTTGCCCACTGGATCATGCTTTTTTGCTTCCCCATCTTCTTCCTCTGGAATCCCCCGTGGGCCCGGCTGGTCATGCTTGCCTACGCTGTCTTCGCAAATCTTCCCTTCATCCTTGTTCAGAGATATAACCGAGTCGTTCTCGCGAGGCTGGACATACGGTCCAGTAAGGGCGAGAGACTTCGCGACCGGGTTGGTTTGTGTCACCGTAATTTAACATAAATGTTTTGGTTAACTACAATTAACTAGATGTGGCATACTGAGGTTGATACCATCTCGGTTCCTTCCTCGGAGTCCCATGTACACAGACACCACTTCCAGAGCCTCGGTAGAGCCCGGATTACAGGAACCTTCGCTGCCGGAGCTGTATTCTTCGGTGGCGGTTTCGCGGTCGCCTTTCTGCTGGCGGCGTCTCCTGGGCTTTCTGGGCCCGGGATTCCTGATCTCCGTGGGGTATATGGACCCCGGCAATTGGGCCACGGATATCGCCGGAGGGTCCAGGTTCGGGTACACCTTACTGTCCGTGGTTATGGCGTCAAACCTGATGGCGATCCTGCTGCAGAGCCTCAGCTTGAGAGTTGGAATTGCCACGGATCGGGACCTGGCGCAGCTTTGCCGCGAGAGTTACGGGCCGAGAGTCAGTTTCGCCTTGTGGCTGGGGGCGGAGGTTGCGATTGCGGCCTGCGACCTGGCGGAAGTCATCGGGTCGGCCATCGCGCTCGAACTCCTCTTTCACATTCCGTTGTTCTACGGGGTACTGATTACCGGCCTGGATGTGCTGCTGATCCTCCTCCTGCAGCGCTGGGGATTCAGACTGGTGGAAGCGCTGGTGATGGCGCTGATCGGCACGATTATCGCCATGTTCGGGGTGCAGATGTTCCTGTCGCGGCCGGAGTACTGGCCGGCGCTGCGTGCCCTGTTTGTGCCCTCGGCATCGATCGTGACCAACCCGGACATGCTGTATATTGCGATTGGAATCCTGGGCGCGACGGTGATGCCGCACAATCTTTATCTCCACTCGTCGATCGTGCAAAGCCGCAAGTACAAGCGCACATCGGAGGGCAAGCGCGAGGCGATATGGATGGCGAATATCGACTCGGCGCTTGCGCTGACTGTGGCGCTGTTTGTGAACGCGGCCATTCTGATTGTGGCCGCGGCGGTATTCCATCGCAGCGGGCATTATGAGGTTGCGGCGATTCAGGACGCATACAAGCTGCTGAGTCCGCTGGTGGGCGCAGCGGGCGCGAGCACGCTGTTTGCGGTGGCGCTGCTGGCCTCGGGGCAGAACTCGTCGATTACCGGAACGCTGGCCGGCCAGGTGGTGATGGAGGGGTTCATTCACATCAGGCTTTCGCCGTGGCTGCGGCGGATGATTACCCGCACGCTCGCGATTATTCCCACGATTATCGTGGTGGCGATTACCGGCGAACAGGGAACCGAGAAGCTGCTGATCCTCAGCCAGGTGATTCTGTCGCTCCAGTTGAGCTTCGCCGTGGTGCCGCTGGTGTTGTTCACCAACAGCCGGAAGAAGATGGGTGAGTTCGTGAACCCACAGTGGCTCAAGTCGCTCGCCTGGTTCACCGCGGCGCTGATCGCGGGGCTGAACGCATGGCTGCTGATCGAGATCGCCCTCGGTCATTAAAGCAGGCAATGGTTGTTATGAGCGCGTCCTGCGTGCTTCAATTGCAGAAACGCCTTTTTCCGGATCTGATTTGATCCCGGTCAGCGAGCAACGCTGCGAATGGGTGTGCGGCCTGGACTCAAAGGATCGGATCGCGGCGGACAATCGCGGAGATGGACGGGCCCGGAGCAGGAAACTCCGATTCAGCACAGACTGGGTAAGAGTTTATGAGCGAGGAAGCAGACCGGCGCCAACAGGACGGCGAAGCATCAGCCGAAAAGCCGCAACTTGAACCCGGCGAATCGAAGCCGCGCTATGAAGTAGTGCCCTACGCGGAACGTCAGGAAGACGATCTTTACGCGTACCGCACGCAGATGGATCAGCCGCCCGCGGCCTCGGCAACGCCGGAGGCGCCGCGGGCCTCCGAACGTGAACCGCGACCGGCCGTTCCCCTGGACCGCAAGACGATAGCGGTGTTCGCAGCGGTCGGCATTGCGGGGCTGCTGTTGTTCGCGATCATAGTCTCAAGTTCGCTCAAGCAGGGAACGCCGCCTCCCATAACCGACATGGGAACCCACAATCTGGATGGGCCGGGCCTCTCCGGCCATTTTATCGCCCGATGGGTCGGCGGGGCGCAGTACCAGCTGTACATCGATCCGGTGTCCCCCGACGCCAACGCGCGATTTGGAGCGGTCGCCAGCAACCCCCCGCATCCGCTGACGGTCAGCCTGCGGCTGAATGACGAATCGAACACGCTGGTCTGCAGCAAGGAGATCCTGTTTCCGTTTCCAGCCTTGCCTGAGACCAGGGAGAACGATCTGAAGCTGCTGCTGGCGCGGCAGACTCCGAGCGGCGACACGGTGCAGAATGTCGCCGCACCGAACGGGCAGATTGATGAGATCGCGTTGGAGGGCCCGCTGCCTTGTTCTGCCAAGCAGATGCTGAAGGTGACCGGGTGGGAGTTTTTGACCAATTTCCCCAGCCCGAGCGACCAGGCCGAATGGCTCGCGCACGTGCAGCATGAGCAGAGTGAGGCCAACGCGAGGCATCTGGCGAAAACGAAAGACAAGAAGTTTGGACTAACGCGGGTCCAAGTCTTGCCGTCGGCCATTGAGGGCGACGACGTAATTGTGGGCGATAACCCGTCGCGGGGCACCGTTCAGACACGGGCAGGGAGGATCTTCCTGCTGAGCGGAAACGGGATGACGATCCAGTCACTGGGATGGCAGGTCTTTCCGGCAGCGATCCACTTCAAGTGCGACAAGAACGCGGTCTGCACTCTATCCAGGCCCGACGCTTCGAGTTCTCTGCAGGCGCGGCTGATGAAGTGAGAATCAGCTTCGGGCGCGAGACCGATCATGGATCCGTCTGGCTTGGATGGTGATCGAGTGACGTCGTTCCGGGTCTGTGCGTATACCCAACATCGCGAAGACGCTTGCCCCAGCGCGCCATGCTCGAAGAGCGATCGGCATCCGATGCTGAAAATGCCTCATACGGCTGACGTGCTGCCAGTAAGGATTTTCAACCCACGAGACGACAACGTCTTCATCGCTCAGGTCATTTATGGAGCTTTGTCGGCTTTTCAGGATCGACTATGACAATTCCCAGAACCCGCGATTCGCACAGACCGGTTTCATGTTACCCGCAGCTTCATACGTGAGTGGAGGGAATCCAGACCTGCATCGCCGTGGGCGACTACGGAATCAGCTTCAACGTTGTGCGAGTTTCTTCCGCATGAGCCGTGTCTTCCGCCACGGAATAAAGCGAGTCGCCGGAGGAAGCGCGCGCGAAGGAGCCAGGATGGTCTAGTACGGTCACTCCTCCAAGTAGATCGGGAACAAAACGGGCTTCGGTGGCAGGAGAAACCTCCGCGACGCAACTGCTTAATCCGTTCTGCCAGCCTAAGGGACGTGATCTTCGACTCATGAGGGTTCCACTGAATGTCATCGCCCCGCACCTATTCTGCACTCTGCCAAGCCAAGTGCATCAGGGAGATACCTTGCGGCGGCATATTCGTTTTGTTCGACATCTCACCGTTTTTTATATCCACCCATTGCGGCGAAGTAAGAAGCTGTAGCTGCCCTGCGGCCTTCAGGTCAGCGTATTGACTCGCTGTTGGATGCTGCGGGGAGCCCATCGCCAGCCACGCGGTGTAGGAATTGCTATGCGTATCGTCGATCCGGTATTGTTCCAGAAAAACCCTGTGCACGTTCGCCGCAATTCCTGTGATTCTCACGGTAGTGGAGGTTGACACGCTGGCGCCCTCCACATCGTGATAATTCCAGAGCATCACGGACACCTGATGATCGCCGTAAGTGGCGAATGCATCCACATCCGGCCTCTGCCGAACACCGGTACTGACCAGCGTCTGCAGCGGGATGCTGCCGGAACTCACCGCGCTGACGCGGTGACCGGACATGAGACCGAACATGCGGAAGACGTTCAGCACCGGCTTGTCGATGCCATTTGTGGCCAGCGAACGAAAACCTTCAAAGTAGTCCTTATCCTCGAATTCGAACGACCAGCTCAGCATTGCCAGCAGGTTGACCGCGTAGCGGTCCTGAAGGTCGAATAATGCTTTGAACGCTGCTGCGGTGTACGCGGGGTAAAGCGTACCGTTGCGGTAATTGTTCGCTGGGTTCATTTTCGCCGAGCACGCTGCACAGCCCTCGGGATCAGCTTCGCTGAGAATGATGGGGAGATTTCTGAATCGCGGATACGAGGCGATCAGTGCAAAGCCCTGATCGGCGTCATGGAGTTCGCTGTGGATGCCCATAGTGACTTTTCCGGCGTCGATCTTCGGCGATCCCTTGCAGTGAAATGAAATGAAGTCCATAGGGATCGGTTTGCCATCCGCTGCGCTCCTGCCTGTGTTCACATGCTCGAGGAAGTCCTGAAGAAACGAATAAGCCTTTGGATTTCCCGGGCCGGTCGAAGCCGGTCCGCCGACTTTTGCGCCGGGAAGCGCCGCCCTGACGCCCGCCACAGCGTAGTCGTAGAGCTTCCAATACTCTTGCGGCGTGTCGTGCCAGTAATCAATATCCGGCTCATTCCACACTTCGAAATACCAATTCGACACCTCATCCTTGCCGTAGCGGTCGACCAAGTGTGCGGTCACGGCGCATACAAGCTCTTCCCATTTGGCATAGTCCTTGGGCGGATTGTTGCTTTTGCCGGAGATGGTCGACTGCGGAAAGTGGACCTGGTACGGCTCATGCCGGTTAGGAAGGTCCGCAGCTAGGTCTCGGGGCATAAACCCAAGTTCGACCATGGGTCGAACGCCGGCCGCCTGATACGCGTCGAAGATACCATCGAGGATATTGAAGTTATAGATCGGCTTACCGTTTGCGTCTTCCGAGTAGACGTTGGTCGAACTGAACTTCAGCTCCGCCTTGCCGTCGCCCGAGGTGAAAAGATGATGGGTGCGAATGTAGACCGGCACCGGACTCAGGTCATGCAGTTCGCCCAACAATTCTCTGCCGTGGGTCATGGTCGTGTAGTTGGCTTCGTCGTAACCAAACCAGCTGTAAATAGGTTTGAATGCCCCCATGGTCTTGGTCAGATCCACCTGAATCGTGACCTCCGGCTCGTGGGGGATTGAAGCGGGCCCGGAAACTGGCCCCTGGGCCACAAGGGTAGCGGCCAGCGAAACCATCAGTGCCATCTTGAGAATCACGCAAGGGATCTCGAGCCGTCCGACGAACCATTTAGAAGCCTGATTCATTGCTCATCGCCTCTGCGACCATGATAAACACGAGCGATTGTTGGTTGCCTGAAAGTCGGCAAGCGAGATGACATCTTCGACTATCTCGACGTAAGCATTCGCCGCTGTCAATCGTGAAGGTCTGCCCGTCGCTGAAGCCAAACACATTGGCGACAGGGATAACGGTCGCGTCCGCGCCGGTAGCGGCGCTCGCCGAGGCGGCTCCTGCCGTAACAACAACCGACGCGTTCCCGCTCCTCGTCACATTGAGCAGAGAAAGCCGCTGAAGGCAGCCTTCGTTACGCAGTTGATAGCGAAGGCTCACCTCAGTGAACGGGCGCGGTCGAGGTGTCTGGCGCTCCGTGGAACAACGTTGACGAAGTGAGGGGAGCGGCGCCCTTGCGAGTTGCAGCTCGTTCGCCGGCGTTTCTCTTCTGCAACTCCTTCAACTTCGAGACCGAAAGATCGGCCTGCTTACTATCCCCGACTTGAGAGTAGCAGCGAGCGAGTATGAAGTAAGCTTCTTCAGAATCGGGGTTGGAAGCAATTGCCTGGTTCAATTCCTGAATTGCCTCTTGCGGCTTTCCGGCTTTAGCCAAGAGTCGGCCGAGTTGAAAATGGTCGTCAGCAATAGCGTCAGGCAGCGCTGCGGCTCGCTGGGCATAAACGTATGCCCGGTCAGGATCATTGGCGCGATCGAAACCGATGGCCGCGCTGTGGGCAAAGATGCGGGACTCTGGCATCAGATCTGAGGCTTTGCCGTAGGCGGCCGCGGCTTTCGCGGTTTCACCCCCGTTAAGGTAACAAAAGCCGAGAATGTTTTGCGCGAGCGCGAGAGAAGGATCCTCACGCACAGAACGCTCCAGGGTCGGAATGGCCGAAGTCGGCCCGCGGATGGCAATCTCCGCAATTCCCAGCAGCAAGTCCAGCTCTCCTGCTTCTACTCCCTCTGTGCGGACGCGCTGTAACACGCGCTGCGCCTCGGCCGCATTGTTTTGTTCGAGCAAGGATTTTCCCAAGGCTATTCCATAGGCCGGATTCTCCGGCTCGAGGCTGACTGCCTTGCGAAGGTAATTTACAGCAGCAGGCAAGTGCTCGGGAGTGGAGGCCTCAATCATGCCGAGATGATAAGCGGCGCGCCCATTGCGCGGATTAGACAGGATTGCACTTTCGTACGCGCTCTTCGCGTTTTCGATATCTCCGGTAGATTCATAAGCGACTCCGAGCAAGTAAGCTGATTCTCCGCTGCTGTCAGCTGATGCCAGCGGCTTGAGAAGATCGATGGCCTTGGAGTGTTCCCGCGCCCCCACATATGCCCATGCAAGAAGATGCTTGGCTTCGCGATCGGCGGGCGAGTCGCGCAGGACGCTCTCGAAAAGAATAGAAGCCGCTGCATAATCGCCGGCCTGCAGCAACGTTGTCCCCACCGATTTGCGCGTATCTGCCGAAGTGGAAGTCAGCAGAAGATTCAATAGCGCAAGAGCTTCATCTTTTTGGCCCGCCGCATCCAGATCAATCAACAGGTGTTGGATCACCAACATATCATCAGGGCGCGTTCGATGGGCGGCATTCAAATGATCGAGCGCCTCGTCGAGCCGATGCTGCTGTTCGAGCAGAATCGCCAGATTGTATTCGGCTTCCAGGCGGCCGGGTTGGGCTTGCACAACGGTCCGCAGTTCGTCGATAGCGCGATCAGTCTTTCCGAGACGAATCAGGGTAAGGGCAAGGTTGTAATGCGCAGGCAGTCGATTCGGATCAATGCTCAATGCTGCGGTGAAGTCCTGTTCGGCGTTCGAGAACTGCTTAAGCTGGTTTTCAGCGATTCCTCGCCAGACAAGCGCGTCGACTGAGGCGGGATTGGCGCGCAATGCTTCACTGAATCGCAGCCTGGCGGTTGCAGCATCGTTGTGCTTCAGCGAAGCGATGCCTGCCTGGATTTCAGGTGAGCCGGGTCCCTGAGTTGGAAGAGGAGCATCCTGCGATGCGGCGGAAGCAATCGGCGAAAGAACAAGGCTGAACGCGACAAGCAGGCATGACTGCCGAGCCAGCGCGCCATGCAAATACTTGCCCGACTTTGGCAGATGAAGCATGGTCTATCCTCCAGCCTCTCAGAACGGTTTGTGAAGCGTAGTCATGGAGCCGCCCTCAACGATTTTGACAAACTGGTCAGACGGTATGTTGCGCAATCGGTCCACCGCGCCGCTCGGCCACTGGATTTCGAGCAAGTCGACGCTTGTTCTTTCGCCGAGCCCGAAGTGAATGCGAAGGTCGCTTTGCGAGATATAGCTTCCTCCACTTCTGACTTCGTCGATTTGCGAAAGTGCGGCGGCGACACACTTGATCCGCGCTCCGATGGCGCTTCGATTCGACTTGACGCCAACCAGCTTGATGGTAATCCAGTGGTTCCTGTTGCGCCGCGTGAATCGAAGCAGAGAGGGCTGTGCATTCTGGTTATTAATCACGGCATCCACGCAGCCATCGTTGTTGAAATCACCGAAAGCGAGGCCGCGGCCCGTAGATGGTGTCGTAATCGACGGCCCGGCGAGCTGCGAAACCTCTTCATACACTCCATTGCCGAGATTGCGATAAAGAACTCGGGGTTCGCGGTAGGTCGTGTCGGAGTGGATCCGTTCGAGCTCCGGATAGACGTGCCCGCTTACATAAAGAATGTCGGCAAGCCCATCATTATCGGGATCGAAAAAGCCGCAGCCCCAGGAGACAAAGTGGCTCTCGCGCGCCAATCCGGCAGCACCGGTCCTGCTTGTGAAGACCGCATCACCGTCGTTGTGAAAAAGGTCGACGCCTTCATCGGAAAAATTGGTCTTCAGAATGTCGAGCCAGCCATCGTTATCGTAGTCTCCAGCAGCCACGCCCATGCCCGCTTGGGCCATGCCGCTGTCGCTGAAGCCAACGCCGCGCAACAAAGCTTCTTCGCGGAAAGTGCCGTCGTGATTGTTCATGAAGAAGTTGGCCTGGGTGGTATCGCTGGCCACAAAGATGTCGGGCCAGCCATCGTTGTCAAAATCGCCCACCAGAACGCCCAGCCCATAGAAAGTCGCGCGCTTCAATATTCCGCTGCGTTCGGAGACGTCGGTAAAAGTTCCGTCCCCGTTGTTGTGATAGAGGGTCGAGGTCTCCCCAATCAGGCCGCGTGGCCCGCAGTTTACCGCGAGCCCTCGGAACATGCAGTAGGGATTTGTGCCGGGCATAATCGCGTTTTGCAACGAGAAGTTGACGTAATGAGTCACGAACAGATCCAGCTTTCCGTCGCGGTCATAATCAACAAAAGCGCAGCCCGTGCTCCACCGCAAACGATCGCCGGCGACGTTTGCCTTGCGTCCGAGTTCAGTGAAGGTGCCGTTTCCGTTGTTGTGATAGAGGACGTCCTCACCCCAGTATGTGACAAAGAGGTCGTCGAAACCGTCGTTATCGTAATCGCCCACGCAGACACCCTGCCCCCATCCCGAACGCGTCAATCCTGCGCCGGCGGTCACATCGGTAAATGTGCCGTCACGGTTGTTCCTGAAGAGCTTGTTTTGTGGCTTTGGTTTAGTGGAAAAAAGATCGAAACTGGATCCGTTCACGAGGAAGATGTCGAGCCAGCCATCATTGTCGTAGTCAAAGAAGGCGACACCCGAGCCCGTGGTTTCAATAATGTATTTCTTGCTCGTATCGCCGCCGCAGACTTGCAGAAAGTCGAGCCCGGCTTGCTGCGCGATATCGCTGACCTGATAACCCAGGGGCAATTCGGCTTCTTTACTTGCAGGTTTCGCTGCGACAGCTTGGCCGATAGCCGCCAGGCAGGAATCCGCCATGGCAGGGAGTACCAAGCCCAGGCCTGCCATTTGCATAAACTGGCGGCGATCGAATGCGCCGAGGATTTGGGAAACTGTCACCTTTGGTTGCGGAGAAATGGCTGTCGTCTCAACGATCTTCACTTCTGAGTGGCTCCAACCGCAGCCGACTTTCCATTGAGCAGTGCATTCATTTTGTTCTGGAAGCTCTCATCCCTCTCAGTTTGGAGACGGTTGAAGATCGACATCTGCTCTGCCGCTTCAGTCATCTTCTTTTGACCGCGATAGGCAAGCATCAGGACGTAGTGTGCTTCGGCACTGTCAGGGTGCTCGGCCACCACGGCCTGCAACAACTGTCCTGCTGAAGCGGGATCGTGCTCTTCGAGGAGGATTCTAGCGAGACCAACTTGCGACTCGACCAGGCCCGGATCAAGCCGGGCAGCTTCCTGATAGAGCGGCTTCGCCTTGTCGAGATTGTGGCGATGCATCTCGATCCCAGCCATTGCTAAATCGGTAACGGCAGAATCGGGATCGATAGACTTCTCCAGCAGGAACTCCTTCATTGCCTTGTCGTCGACTTCTTCAGAATCCTGGTGCAGATAGAGCTGTCCGATCCGGTAGTGCATCTGAGGAAGATCAGGCTTGCGTTCAAGCGCCAGCGTATACTCGCGGATCGCCTGGTCGTAATCATTCTTCGCTTCGTACACTTCTCCTGCAAGTTGATGAACCCGGTAGGAGTCGGGGTGCTTTGTCATCAGTTCGTCAGCGTTCTGGTTCCACAGCCGCGTATAGAGTTCTGCCGAATGATAAAGCACGTCCTCATCGCCGGGATAAAGCTGCTTCAGCCGCCCTACAGTCTGGATTGCGGGGAGAGGATCCGGCGCTTCTGCCTCGCATTCGAGCAGGGTTAATCCAATCAGGTGCCCCAGCTTCCCTGCCGGTTCGCTTGCAAAATATCTGTTCAGGCGAGGCACTGCCTTCCCGCAATCGTTCAGGCCGGCTTCGCTTAATCCAAGAAATATTTCGGCATTCTTCGCGCCCGGATCAACGCGCAGCGCGTGTTCAAGCGCGGCAACAGCGTCGCTGGATTTGCCTTCGCCATACAGTAGTACGCCGAGCCCTGTCCACGCTTGGCCGTTCTCAGGATCGAGGGCGACGATCTGGCGATATTCGCGTTCAGCGCCGGCCCTGTCGCTGGCTCGAAGCGCTTGCTCAACCTTCTGCGTGTGTTGAGAAATCGAGTCCGGAGAATTACTTTGTGCCGCCAGTGAATAAAAATCAAGAAGGAAGACGAAGAATGGAAGGAGCGATCGCGATTTCCCGATCCCGATTGTCATATACCGGCCTCTTATATGCGACCCGATTTTAACGTACCTTAGCGTATGCGATCTGGCGAAAGCTTACAACACGGGGCGAACGAACAGCGGGGCGCAACGTAGCGATGCCCCGCCAAATTGACAGGGCATCGCAGGCTGTGAGAGTTGCGGGTTAGAACAGGTACTTCAGCGCAAACTGGGCAACACGCCCATCGTTTGCGCTTGTAAGCTGTCCAAAGGTTCCATCGTTAACAGTGTTATCAGGATTGTGGAAGTTCGGGTGGTTAAACAGGTTGAAGAACTCGCCGCGAAACTGGATTTTGCCGGCTTCGCGAATGGGGAACTCCTTGAAGAGAGAGAAGTCGAAATCGACGTGGCTCGGTCCGTAAAGGATGTTGCGCGACGAAGTCCCGTAAGTGCCATTGGCTGCCTCGGCGAACGCGGCAGTGTTGAAATATCCCTTAACGCCGCGGTGAGCCGGATTCCTCCCCACTCCGGGGACCGCGTCGGCAAGGGCGCCTCCAATTCCGGTGGCCGCGGTATCGGTATAGCTGTTAATCGAGTACGGTGACCCGGTCTGGGAGTCCAGAATGCCCTGGTTTTGCCAGTTATTGATCAGCCCAGCCACGATGCCGTGTGCCGATTTCATATTCGGCAACTGGTAGATGTACGAAGCGGCGACCCGGTTGCGAACATCGTTATCGCTGGGTCCATAATTCATCCTGAAGTCCAGCGGGTTGCGCGGGCCCAGGCCGCCTTCGGCGCCATACGAGATGATATCGAGGTACTTGCCGAACACATAGGATGCCTGCAAGCTGAAGCCGTTCTGGAAACGATGGTTAACAACGAAGTCCACGGCCTCGTAGTTCGACCATCCCTGATTAGCTTCTTCCTGTGTCTGCCCAAGGCAGGGATTGGGCCCAGTTTCGGGAAGATTAGTGGCTAGGTTAGTGACCGTGCCGGTACCGCAGTTTCCGTCATAGGCAAACAGCCGGCGGTAGTTCTCGTCAGCTTGGTTGGCATTGAGGATCTGGCCCTGGGTCGGATTGGCGACGAGGACGCCACTACTGTACACAGGGATATTCGGGTTAAACGTAGAGACGGGCGCCCAGTTGATATCGCGCGAGAGGAACAGGTGAGTTCCGTGGTTTCCGATATACGAAACCGTAAATACCCATCCCTTTGCGAATTCCTGGTCGATAGACAAGTTCCATTGGCCGGCATATCCCTCGTTGAAGTTGGTCGGCAGCACGGTGCCTTCAGCCGAAGTAGGCCAATAGCCGCCATATTGCGGACTGAAGCCCTGACGCTGCGCCTTGGTGCGCGGAACGACGAACGGGAACGGATTCACGGCGCCGGGATTGACGCTAAAGATATCGGTACCTGTCAAAGCACCATCCGCAGGAATGTTCTCGATCCCGGTAAGCTGGTAGTTCTCGTCGAAGGGTTGTGCAGTTGAGTAACGGTTCCAGGCAATGAGGCGAGCCTGGTCCCAGAAGAGACCGTAGGCCGCTCGGATCGAGGTCTTGCCGCTCTTGAAAGGACTGATGTTGAAACCCAGGCGCGGCGCAAAGTTCTTCCAGCGGTCCGGCACCATGGCTCTCGGGCAACCCGGATCGCCGGTGCCAAAGGTACTGGTTGGTTCCGACAGGGGAGGTCCGGGGAAGGTAAATCCCGGGGGCGCTGTGGGATAAAACGATGATTGAGTTTTCAAGGTCGGGTCAAAGCAGATCTGGTCATTCAGGTTATCCACCGGGGGCAGGAACGGCTCCCACCGCAGCCCGGCGTCAATGGTGACTTGCCGGGTAACTTTGTAGTTATCCTGGACATACAGATCCATCGCGTTGTGGCGCAGGTCGCTGCGCACTTCGGTTTGCAGGTTGAAGTAATTCGGCAAGCCCATCAGCATGTCAGCCAGGGCCGTTACCGAGCTGCCGTTACCCTTGCCGGTGTAGGTGCCATTAAAATCGAAGATCGGATCGGTGTAATAATCTTCGATGCGATTCACGGCCTCTTTACGGAAGTCGCCTCCCACAGAGATCGAGTGTTTGCCCTTGAGGATGCTCAGGAAGTCGGTGTATTGGAAGGTCTGGCGATCCTGAATGAACGTGCCATCGCCGCTATTGGAATAGCTTCCGTTCACTCCGATATAGAACTCCGTCGGAATTCCCGGAGCCTCGGCGCCGGCAAGGGCCCCGAATGTGTCCCAGCCGTCGGAGTTGAGGGTGCCGCGATGATGAGCCACGCGCGTGAACCCCGCCACGGCGGTGTTGATCACGTTCTGCGTGAAGGTGTGGCTCCAGTCAAGAGCTACGTTCTGGTTGCGGAAATACTTGTCGTGCGGCAGGGGCATATTCCCGGCGCCCAGACCGGTGGAGTAGTCCTGATTGAAGAAGTAATGGCCGAACATCGAATCCTTCGAACCGAATGTGTGATCGATGCGGGCAAGATATTGATTCTCATTCAGATCGTCTTCGTTATCTGCTGAGGCGTCATGGAATGTGTAGCCCCCGCTCCCGTTGTTGGGCGTGTACATCATCAACGCCTTCACTGCCGCGAAAGCGGTTGGGTCGATGCGGTTGGCCGGGATCAGACCATCCGTCGGGAATGGGTTGCCTGTCACCGGATCGACGATGGTGTTGGCCGGAAACTGTGCGCTTCCACCATTCGTAACCGGGTTTTCCTGCGCCGTCAACACTGTGCCGATGGTATTGGTCTCGGCATGGCGCTGGCGCGTTCCCTGGTAGTAGCCGAAGAAAAAGGTCTTCTGCTTGATAATCGGTCCGCCCAGGTCGCCGCCGAATTGGTTCAAAAGAAACTCCGGCTTGGTTGAACCGGCAGGGTCAAAGTAGTTGTGGGAATCAAGCACGGTGTTGCGGAGGAACTCGAAAACGCCACCGTGGAACGAGTTCGTTCCGGCGCGTGTCGCTACGTTGACCAGGCCGCCGGAGCTGCGTCCGTACTGCGCGGTGAAGTTGCTGGTCTGAATATCGAATTCCTGCAGAGCATCGGGCGCGGGGAATACCGGGGCGACCGAGAGATATGAGTCGGTCATATCCACGCCATCGAGCAGGTAGTAGTTTGATCCGGGGCGGTTGCCGTTGACGACCACACCCTCATGCTGACCCTGCCCGTGGGCTACGTTGTTGTTGTCGTAGGAGACACCGGGCATAATGAACTGCAACTGCAGGGTATCTCTGCCATTAAGGGGCAAATCGACCACCCGCTGCGAATCCACTACCTGACTGACGGTCGCGTCGACCAGGTCTACATTTTGGCCGGTGTCGCCGGTAACCTGCACCACCTCGGCATTCGTGCCGACCTGCAGATGCGCCATCACAGAAATATTCTGATCGACTTCGAGGACGATCCCTTTCTGTTCAAAGACCGCAAAGCCTTTTGCGGTGATAGTTACCGTGTAATTTCCGACCGGCAAAACAGGAATGGTGAAGTCGCCGTTTTCATCCGAATTGACTTGCCGGCTCTCTCCAGTGCCCTCGTTCTTTGCGATCACGCCTGCTCCGGAAATCGGCGCACCGCTGGGGTCGAATACCGAACCGACAATTTTGCCGGTGGGGCCCACCGCCCGCGTTGGAACGGAACTACTGATTAGAAACAAGAGCGCCACAGAAATCGTAGTTAGCAGCTGCGTCAGCAATCTCCTCATTTTGTCTCCTCCTGCGTGAAAAGTCGTGCGTTTCATCAACGGTGCTTCCAGGTTTCGACGAGATGTTTTGAATGGGTTTCTATAGGACTTCAGGAGTTGTTGCAAGTGCCGGTGGTTCAGCCCTGATCGCTCGATACCGAGCGATCAATCCAGCGTGGGGGCATTCATCACCGGTACACCCCAATCTCCGTATGACCCTGCTCATCTCCCCGAATGCTTCCTTGCTCACAAAGGTGTGTACAACCCCACGGGATCCGTGCCACTGGATCCGGCTCGGCATCGAATTATCCGGTAAGCGTTTACTCGACAGGCTACTCTAGCAACAGGCACTACCAGAACAGAGGCATCCAGCTTGTCAAAGCTGAATCCCGATGAACGCTAGCCGACAACAAGATGCTCGACAAGTGAGAAACAGTTTGCCACAGTTAAGAAAATCTAAAACGCTGCCGGTCAAGGTTTAGCTATAGTATTTTGTTAAAGTTACAACATACTGAAACACAACCAAATTAACTTCGCGTCACGGGCCAAACGCATGTTAGGATTGCAGCGTTCACGAAACTCGCCTTCGCGGAGGATTGCTTTGAGACCGGCTCATACCGCGATCCGGAGCGAGCGCAAGGTACGTATCCGATCCGAAGCCGATACGGAGGTTTGCCGAATCAAAATGAACCGGTCGATCTGAAACGACTGCCGACCTAGCGAAACCGTGGCGTCGCCTTCTTGCTTAGAGGGAGAATGAAAACGGGTAAAAACCTGATTGGAATAATGAATAATTAGAAAAAGCCCCTACTGCGCAAATCTTCCAGTTGATCCGAGAGAGGCCAGGCGCAATGAACAGTGGAACCAGGCAAACGAATCACGGCAGCGCAACTTTATCTCATGGTACCCGTAACCACGCTGAACCGTCCGGCGTTGCGACGATGGCGCCGGGTCACGCTGCTGTTGCCCGTGAATTGGAGCTGATTCTCGCCAGCCCCTTCTTTCATTCAAGCAAGCGAAGCCAGCAATTCCTTAAATATGTTGTGCAATACCGTTTAGACGGCAATGAGGAGCCCCTCAAAGAGCGCACGATTGGATCGGATCTCTACCACCGCCCTGCCGACTACGCGACCGGTGACGACTCCGTGGTGCGCGTCCAGGCGGGCGAAGTTCGCCGAAGGCTCGAACAATACTACGCCGCTCCGCCTGCGGACTCAACGGTCCATATCGAGCTTCCTCTTGGCTCGTATGCGCCTGAACTTCGTTGGCGCGTTCCTCCTCCTCTCCCTGCAGAAATACCCACAATCGTCACTACCGAGCCGATTGAAATCCGCGTCCCAGCAGAGCGAAGCAGACCCGCTGTCGGATTTTTTCGAAAAGGACGCTTTGCAGCCATTGGAATCCTCACCGTGCTCGCCCTGGCCGCGGCCGCTGTAGCTGCCTACACGGTCTACAAACAGAGGACCGAGAGTCCCCTCGTTCAATTCTGGGCTCCGGTATTTACTTCTCAGAAGCCCGTCCTGATCTGCCTCCCGAAGCCCGTCTTCTACCGGCCGTCCTTCGAGCTATTCAAGAGAAATGAGAAATGGGAGGGAGAGTTCGATCATGACGTGGATCGTGAGAATGGCCGGCCGAATCTGCAGCCCGATGATCAGATTCGCTGGGGAGACATGGTGGAGTGGGTCGATTTTGGCGTGAGCAAAGGCGATGTGAAGGCGGCGTTTCGACTCTCGAACCTGCTAATCAAAATGGGGAAGCCTACCGAGTTGAAAATCGGCAGCGATTATGGATGGGACGATCTGCGTAACGCTCCAGCCGTGATCATGGGGGCCTTCAGCAATCAGTCGACCATGAAAATCACGTCTGGCTTACATTTCGCATTTGCCGAGGACAAAGGCAAGCCTACCAGCATCAGGGAGCAAGGTGGCGCAGGGCGAGCCTGGTTCGATGAGATTGACCCTCACACTTCCCTGGTAGCTACCGACTACGGTCTTGTGACCCGGCTGGTTAACTCCGGCACCGGCCAGTTTGTGGTTGTCGTCGCTGGAATTACTGCGCCCGGCTCCGAGGCAGCAGGCGAAGTAGCGGGAAGTTCGGATGCCCTGGCACGAGCCCTGCGCAATGCGCCGCAGGATTGGAACCGCAAGAATTTGCAGGTCGTGGTAAAGACAACCGTGACCGACGGTGTTTCTGGACCCCCGCAGATTGTTGCTGTCTATGTTTGGTAGCGATCGCGAT
>Ga0182013_10001324_pt1 | contig 34024 bp, 15 predicted proteins | sample 612S2MmetaG_FD_120487 | JGI IMG/M metagenome (GOLD analysis project Ga0182013, IMG submission 120487) | Permafrost microbial communities from Stordalen Mire, Sweden - 612S2M metaG | ecosystem: Environmental > Terrestrial > Soil > Wetlands > Permafrost | place: Sweden: Stordalen | collected... | reverse complement strand
CGACCGGCACGTTGTAGGTCGCCGCGAGGTCGACACCATCGATGAAGCCGAGCGCATCGGTGACCGCCTCGGGATAGACCAATCCGCGCGCAGTCACAACCACCGAGCCGCGCCTGCCCATCAACCAGTAGTCGCCGTCCTCGTCGCGGCGGAACAGGTACTCGGTCGATATCCAGGTGTCGCCGGCAGAGAAGACCCCGCGCTTGACCGAGGCGGTCGGATCGATCGGCCCTCTGGACTGCGCGAGCAGCACCCCCACCTGATTGACATCGGCGAGCTGCACGAAGCCACGTTCGTTCTCCAGGATCAGGTCATTTTCGGCGTCGTAGGCGCCGAGCTCGACACGTCCGGCACCGGGCAGCGGACGGCCCTCGCTGCCGACCTTGACCCCGGATACGTTGGCCAGCACGGCCTGTCCATCGGTGGTGGCGAAGAATTCGACGACGTGCGCGGGCGTGAATGCGTCGCAGACCCGATCCCACAATCCGGTCGGCATACCCGAGCCGATGAATAGCCGCACCGGATGGTTGCCCTGCAACACGAACGCCGGATCGTCGACGACTTCGCGCAGCATCGCCCAGGTGTAGGAGACGACGGTGACGCCGTACTGCCTAATCTCGTGGACGAACCGGTCCGGGTGCAGACCGCGCGACAGTGCGATCCGGGTGCCGCCGACGACCGCGCCGCCCAGGCTGACCAGCAGCGCGGACTCGTGGTGCAGCGGCGTCAGGCAGTACACCGTGTCCGAGCGGTCGAGCGCGGCCGTGGAAGCCGTTCCGAAGGCCGACACCGCCCACCGGTAGTTGGTGATCTGCTTGGCCACCAGCTCGCCGCCGGCGGCGTTGAACGCGATGAAGGCCAGGTCGCGGGCTAATCCCGGGTTCGGCCGGTACCAAGCGGGCAGCTCGACGGCGTCCGGATCGATCTGCTCCATGTCGATGACTTGGGCCCGCTCAGAGGCGTCCTCCGGCAGGTCCAGAGCGCGCGACTCGCCCCCGCCCAGAACCAGAACATTCCCGGGTTGCTGGCGCGCGGCTTCGAGGTTGGTGGGGTCGGTCAGGATCTCACTCACCCGTCCGAGCCGGACCGACGCGGCCAGATCGGCGTCCGGCCGTATCACCACGGCAACCGCACCAAGCCGGGACAGCGCGGCAATGGCGACCAGCGCGCTGGGCCGCGTCTCCATCAGCACACCCACCCGGTCGCCCTGCCGCACCCCGACCTCGATCAGGCCGCGAACCACGTTGTCGATACGGCGGTTGACGGCCTCGTAGGTGTGCACGCGCCCGTCGAACAGCAGGAATTCGCCCTGCGGGGCGTTGTGTGCCTGCTCTTCGATGATGCGGCCCAATGAGATCCGGGTGTGGTCGTTGAGCTGTCCGAGCCGGGCCAGCCGTGGCAGCGTCCGGGCCGTTTCCACGGCCAACGTGCGCATCGATTTGTTGGCGCCGACGACGGCGTCGGCCGCGCCGCGGGCCAGCGCAAGCGCGGCTTCGGACGCTTCCCCGACACCGTGCACAAGCCGAGAGCTCAATGCGACGCCGCTGTCGGTGTATTCGGCCGGTTGATCGGCCATCACGTCGATGCTGTCCGGCTTATCTCCCCCGGTATTGAGCCATTGCACCCATTCGGCCACCGTCGGCCAGCCCTGCTCGGCCGCCTTGGATCCAACGACGAGACCGAAATGCCCTGTCCGGATGCGATGTTCGTAGACCTCGGCGTTGGGCGCGGCCCGCCGGATGCCGCGCACCGATGCCGGCTGGCCGATGTCGTCAACTTCGCCGATGAAAGCCAATACCGGAGAGGTGATATCGGTGAGCGTGACCATTTGCCCATTGACGGCAAAGCCGCCGGTCATCATTCGGTTGTGCGCGATGAATTGCTTGAGCAACTCGGAGACCGCCGGGCCCGACCACGCGATCCACCCTTCGGACTCGAGGAACCGGCGCTGCTGTTCGCGCGGTAGCAGCGCTTCGCGATCGTGCAGCTGACGCACGAAGTCGACCCGCGCCTTGGCTGTTTTCAGTGGGTCCAGCATCTGGAAACCCGCGCGCGCCAACCAGCTTGGGATATCCATCCAGCTGAAGACGTGGTCCGCCATGAAATTGGCTGCAGCGACGCCCAAATTGGCCGGGATGCCCATCGGCAGCGCGGCCAGGGTATCGACCGGCGCTCCGAACGTCACGATGCTGGCGATGTCTTTGGAACGCCGGTATGCCGCAGCCTGGTAGCAGAACATCCCGCCCTGCGAGTACCCGACCAGGTGCACGTCGCTGCCGGTAGCGTCCTTGACGGTGTCGACCGCTGCACTGAGCGCGACGATGTGGTCGGCCAGGTTGCGGCGCATGCCGCCTTCGATTTTGTCGGGCGAGCCAAAGTCGATCACCCACGGATCGAGCCCGCTGGCGTGCAGGATCCCCACCGCGCCCTCCTCGCGGGTGACGTCCCACATGTCCGCCGACATCATCATCGGATGCACCATCAGCACGGGCGGACCCACCGGCTGGCCTTTCGGTGGAAAATACCGTCGGAGCTTGTACATCGGTACGCTCTCGACGATCTGAGACGGCGACGGAACGCTCCCGGTCTCCAGGCCCCCCAGCCGCAGGACTTCCAGGCCGTTTTGCGCCGTGGCCACCAGACGCTCGACCGGTCGGGTGACCATCGAAAAATTCAGACCCACCGCTGCTCCCTAACTCTTGACAGCTTGGACATCATGGCACACGGGCCTGTGGTGTGGCTCTGGTCAGGCAGTTTGTTCGCGCGGGGCTTTGTCGGCCGCGGTCGGGCCGGTGCGCCGGTACCCTCGGCCCGGTGGCGCACCTGTTGGGAGCCGAGTCGATACACCTCGCATACCCGAACCAAGTGGTATTCGAGGCCGTCACGCTCGGGGTCAATGACGGTGCGCGCATCGGCATCGTGGGACGCAACGGCGACGGCAAGTCCAGCCTGCTCGGCCTGCTGACCGGCCAGCTGCGGCCGGACTCCGGTCGCGTTACCCAGCGCGGCGGACTGCGGGTCAGCGCGCTGAGCCAGGCCGACACCCTCGACCCGGACGACACGGTCGGCTGGACCCTCGTCGGCGACCAAGCCGAACACCAGTGGGCGGGTGACGCGCGCGTGCGCGACGTGGTTGACGGGCTGGTGTCCGACATCGGCTGGGATGCCACCGTGGGCACCCTCAGCGGCGGCCAACGCCGACGGGTGCAGCTGGCCAAACTGCTGGTCGGCGAGTGGGACGTGATCGCTCTGGACGAGCCCACCAACCACCTGGACATCCAAGGCATCACCTGGCTGGCCGCTCACCTGCAACAACGCTGGCCGCGCAACACCGGTGGGCTGCTGGTGGTGACACACGACCGCTGGTTTCTCGACGAGGTCGCCAGCACCACCTGGGAGGTGCACGACGGGTTCGTCGAACCGTTCGAGGGTGGCTACGCGGCCTACGTTTTGCAGCGCGTCGAGCGGGACCGCATGGCCGCCGCTTCGGAGGCCAAGCGGCAGAACCTGATGCGCAAGGAGTTGGCCTGGCTGCGTCGGGGCCCGCCGGCGCGGACCTCCAAGCCTAAATTTCGCATCGATGCCGCCAACCAGTTGATCGCCGACGTCCCCCCGCTGCGCGACACCGTCGAACTGGCCAAGCTGGCCACCGCCCGGCTGGGCAAGATCGTCGTCGACCTGCTCGACGTGTCGGTCTCGTTTGATGGCCGCCCGGTGCTGCGTGATGTCGAGTGGCGCATCGGCCCCGGTGAGCGCACCGGCATCGTCGGTGCCAACGGGGCCGGGAAGTCAACCCTGCTGGGGTTGATCGCGGGCACAGTGCAGCCAGAGACCGGGCGCGTCAAGCACGGGAAGACGGTCAAGCTGGCCGTGCTTGATCAGCAAGGCGATCAGCTGGCCGCGCTGGCCGGTGACCGGATCGCCGATGTGCTGGGCAGGCTGCCCGGCGGCTATGAGGTCGAGGGCCGCGAGGTCACCCCGGCCCAGCTGCTGGAGCGACTCGGTTTTGACGAGCTGTCCGCGCGAGTCGGCGAACTTTCCGGCGGCCAACGGCGGCGGTTGCAGCTGATGCTCACCTTGTTATCCGAGCCGAACGTGCTGCTCCTCGACGAGCCGACCAACGACGTCGACACCGACATGCTGACGGCCACGGAGGACCTGCTCGACTCCTGGCCGGGCACCTTGATCGTCGTCTCGCACGACCGCTACCTGCTCGAGCGTGTCACCGACCAGCAGTACGCCATTCTCGACGGCCGGTTGCGGCATCTGCCCGGCGGCATCGACGAATATCTGCGGCTGGCCGGCCGTCCGACGGCCACAAGTACTGCTGGGGAGGCTGCCGAAGGGCTGCCGGTCGAAGCGCACGCGATGTCCGGTGCGCGGCGTCGCACCGCTGAGAAGGAGCTGGCCGCCACGGATCGCCAGCTTGCACGGCTCGCCGAACGGATCGCGACCAAACACAGCGAACTCGCCGAGCATGATCAGGCCGACCATGTCGGCGTCACGAAGCTGACGGGAGAGTTGCGCGGTCTGGAAAGCGAAGTCGCTGCGACGGAGAACCGCTGGATGGAGCTGTCGGAATTGCTCGAATGAAAACGGCTTACTGCCAGCGCAGCAGTACGAGTTCCGTGCAGAATCCGGGACCCATGGCGAGCATCACCCCAGGGCTGCCACTGGGTGGCGGTTTGGCGATGGTGTCCCGCAAGATGTGCAGCACCGAAGCCGACGAGAGGTTGGCGATCTCGCCAAGAGATCGCCAGGTCAACTCCTGCGCTTCCGGGGGGAGCTCGAGGGTCTTACCGATCGCGTCGATGACCTTGGGACCGCCGGGATGGGTAATCCAGGCGCCGATGTCGCCGCTGCTCAACCCATGCGTGCCCAGGAACCCGTTGACGTCCCCGGCCAGGTATTGCTCGATCAGCTTGGTGAGGTCTGGGGAAAGCCGCAGTTGCATGCCGTCGGAACCGACGTCCCAGCCCATGATGTGCAGCGATCCGGGGTATAGGCGGCTGCGCGAATCCACAATGTCCGGGCCGTTGGCGCCCACTTGTTGGGCGCGACGGTCCCCGACAGCCACGACCGCGGCGGCTCCGTCTCCGAACATCGCCGTGCCGACCAGGCCCGACACGGTTGGTTTGACCCCTGGGAAGGTAAGCGAGCAAAGCTCGACCGACACCAGCGCAGCAACGTCGTCGGGCGCACCGAGCAAATAGTCGTTGAGCCGGGCCACTCCCCCCGCCCCCGCCGCGCAGCCCAAGCCGAACAGTGGCAACCGGCGAACGTCCGGGCGCAGGCCGAGCCGTCCTGCGATCCGGGCTTCCAGCGACGGTACCGCGATTCCGGTGACCGTCGTGCTGGCGATCATATCGATGTCTTGGGGCTGCAGGCCGGCCTCTTCAAGAGCGCCCAGCAAAGCCTCACAGCCGAGGTCCACCGCGTGTTCGATGAAGATCTCGTTCGTCTCAGTGAAGTCGCCCAGTGACGCATACTGTTCCAGCGGCAGGACGAAATGGCGGCTGTCGACCTTCGCGGCGGCATGGAGACGCCGAACGATTCCCTCGTGCTCCTGCAAAGCCGGGAACTGGACAATCTGGTCGGTAATCTCGCTCTGGCTATAGCGATGCGGCGGCAACGCACCGAAAACTCCCGCGATGACGCTCATAGCCCGCCCTCTATAAGTCAAAGGTCAACCAACACTCCCGTATACCCGAGTTTATGTTGTTTGACACAGTCTGGCAAAAGGGCCCTTATTCGACACGTGTTGTATTGAGGTTCCGTAATTGGTTCCGCCACCTAGTATTTCGTTATTCAACGTCATCTTCTGGGTTAACCGGGTTAAGTGCCATCGCGATTAGAGCCTCGGGGCTCAACGAATCGATGACGTCATCGCTGATTATTGAATCAGGAAGTGACTTTTCGGCACCGTCCGCAAGTAATAGAAGCTGGTCAAGCAAACCGGTGCGTCGAAGCTCTTGAAGCGGAATCTTTTTCAGCGACGACCAAATCTTCTCATCGTCGGTTTCGGCGTTACGGTCGTAAAGCAGTTGTTGGAGCAGGTGATCGGCCAACGCGGCCGGAGTGGGATAGTCAAAGATCAAGGTGCGCGACAAAGCCAGCCCAGTATCGGCCTTGAGTCGGTTGCGGAGTTCGACACCGGTGAGCGAGTCGAATCCGAGGTCTTCAAAAGCGCGCCCGGCGTCGATGTCATGGCCGCTTGTGTGTCCCAACACGATTGCCACATGGCCGCATACCAATTCGACCAGCCGGCGGTGCTGCTCGTCGGGATCCAGCTGCTTCACGCGGTCGGCCCAGTCGGCCGGCTGACTCGCAATCAGGAGCTGTTGATCCGCCCCGGTGCCCACCCAAAACCGTTGGCGAACAAACCCGTAGGTGGGCAACGAAACCCGCCGCCCGCGCGAGCCCGCCAAGACCGCATCCCACTTCACCCCGACGCCGGCGGTAAACAACCGCCCGGCCGCGACCAGCAGTGAGTGCGCCTCGGGTTGGTCTTTGGTCATCGTGATAACTGACACCGGCTGCTGGGTTTTCAGCGACTGCTCCACCGCTGCGCTCAGACCACCACCGGGGCCAACTTCGACGAACACCCCGGCCCCCAACGACTCGGCGGCACGCACTCCGTCTGCAAAACGCACGGGCTGACGCAGATGCTGTACCCAATACCGTGCCGTCCCATATCCGGGCCCGGCCAGCTGCCCAGAAACTGTGGACACCAACCCAATCCGTGGTTCATCGGGCTTTAATTCGGCCAACAGCTGAGCAAACGGACCCAGCATGGGGTCGACCAACGCCGAATGAGCGGCAAGCGAGACCGCCAATCGGTGCACCCGCCTGCCCCGCTGCGCCAACAGATCCGCCACCATACCCACCGGCGCCGCGGCACCCGAAATCACCACTGCGTTCGGGCTGTTGATCGCCGCAACCTCCACCCCTTCGGTGAGCAACGACGCCACTTCGCTTTCGCCGGCCGCCACCGCGACCATCACCCCACCGGCGGGCAAGTCGGCCATCAACCGACCCCGCCCCGCGACGATGCGTGCCGCATCGCGTAGCGAGATCACGCCGGCCACATAGGCGGCGGTGATCTCGCCCGCCGAATGGCCGAGCACCACATCCGGGACCACCCCCCAGTGCTGCAGCAACGCCGCCAACGCAACCTCGATGGCGAAAATTGCCGGCTGAGCAAACTCGGTGTTATCGACCAGCTCGGCGGTGCCACCCCACATCACGTCGCGCAGCGGCAACCGCATGTGACCCTCCAACATCGCGGCGGCCTCATCGAAAGCCTGCGCGAACACCGGAAATCTGCGATAGAGCGCAGCGCCCATCCCCGGCCACTGTGTGCCCTGGCCGGGAAACACGAAGACCGTCTTGCCCGCGGTACCAGCCCGGCCCACCACAGCACCCGCATCCGGCTTCCCGGCAGCCAACCCCGCCAACTCCGCCAACAGAACCTCGCGATCGGCAGCCACCAGCACCGCCCGATGTTCGAATTCCGAGCGCGTCGTCGCCAACGACCACCCCACATCTGCCGCAGTCAGGCCGGGATCGCCGGTGACGTGCGCCAGCAGTCGCGCCGCCTGGTTAGTCAACGCCTGCTCCGTACGACCCGACACCACCCAGGCCAGCGGCGCGTCATCACGTTCAGCCGCGACACTGTCCCGCTCCGCCGGGGCCTGCTCGACGAGCACGTGGGCATTCGTCCCGCCCATTCCGAACGATGACACCCCCGCCCGCCGGGGCTCATCCCCCACCGGCCACGGTGTCAGTGTGGTGTTGACGCGCAGCCCCAGGCCGTCCAGGTCAATAGCGGGGCTTGGGCCGGCAAAGTTGAGACTCGGCGGAATCATTGCGTTTTCCAGTGCCAGAATGGTTTTCAGCAAACCGGCGATTCCCGCGGCGCCGCCGGCGTGGCCGATATTGGTCTTCACTGAGCCCACACTCAACCGACGGTGTTGGCGCCGCGCGAATACTTCGCCGAGCGCTCGTGCCTCTACCGGGTCGCCGATCTCGGTGCCTGTGCCGTGGGCCTCGATGTAGTGGATGTGGCCGCTGTCCAGGCCTGCGCTCGACAGGGCACGCCGGATAACGTCGGCTTGCGCTGACACCGACGGCACTGTCTGTCCGGCGGTGCTGTGTCCGGCATTACCGATCGCGCTGCCGCGAATGACGGCCCGGATGCGGTCGCCGTCATCGAGGGCGGCGCGCAACGGCTTGAGTAGAACAAGGCCGCCGCCCTCGCTGCGCACATAACCGTCTGCGCGCGAATCAAACGCGTAGGTGTGACCAGACCTGGATAGAGCACCGAATTCTCTTTCCAAGGACGCGGTTTCTCTTGCCAGGTTGAGGTGGACCCCACCCGCGATCGCCAGCGCCGATTCGCCTGAGCGAAGGCTTTCGCACGCCAGGTGCACAGCTGTCAGGGAAGATGACTGGCCGGAATCGACGATCATGCTGGGGCCACGCAGACCGAAGGCATAGGAGATCTTGTTGGCGATCATTGCCCGGCTAAGGCCGGTGAATGAGTGGTGATCGATGTTGTCGGTAGTGTCGCGCAGCGTCAGCACGGCGTAGTCATCCGTCATCGCTCCGAGGTAAACGGCAACCTGCTTTCCGCGTAGGGCTCCCGGAACGACGAAGGCGCTTTCGAGCAGTTCCCACGTCAGTTCGAGCGCCAGTCGCTGCCGTGGGTCCATGGCGCGGGCCTCGTGCGGCGATACGTTGAAGAAGTCAGCGTCGAATTCGGCGACGTTGTCCAACAACCCTTCTCGCTGCCGATTCGCGCGGATATCCGCTCGGGGGTCTGCACCGGGCGGCCGGGTAACCTCGAGCCCGTCACGGACGACGCGCCAGAAGGCCTCGGGTCCGGCAGCGCCGGGAAACCGGCACGCGAGCCCGATAATTGCCACGTCTGCCGTTTTCACAGCACCCTCCACCCTCGACGAATTAATACGCCTGCGACCAAGCTAGCGGTAAACCCGAGCGTGCCCGTGTTGCGACCACGCGCTACCGGTACGCCCGTCGGCCAAAACGGCAGCGCCGGCATGCCCGGCAGCGCCGGTTGAGTTGCCCAGGCGTTACGGGCCCAGATCTTCGTCGAGAATGGCGAAGAGCTGGCTTTCCGTAGCGGTGCTGATGTCGTCGTTGTACAGGTCGTCGGGGTGCTCTGGCTGGAATAGGTCCGTGCTCAGGGGTGCGACGCTGGCCGTGGCCAGCAGGGTTTCCAGGCGAGTGCTCAGCTGTGTTCTTTCGTCTGGGTTCCAGTGCGGCTGGCTGATCAGGGTTTGCAGTTCACGAGTGATGTCGTTGAACCTGGCCATCGAGGTGGGTTGATCGCTGGCGGTGGCGGTGGCTTGGCTGGTTGGGGTGGCCGCGAGTTCGGTATCGAAATGCTGGGCCAGCGCGGCGGGCGTCGGGTAGTCGAAGATCACCGTGGGCGACATCGTCAGTCCAGTGGCGGTTTTGAGCCGGTTCCGCAATTCGACCGCACTCAATGAATCAAACCCGAGATCCTGAAACCCGGTGTCGGCGTTAATGTCCGCAACGTTCAGGTGCCCCAGCACGGCTGTGGCGTTGCTGCAGACCAGTTCGACGAGTTCGCTGTGTCGCTGCTCGGGGGTCAGGCCCTCCAGCCGTGCCCGCAGGCCCGTCAGCGACGCCATCGTGCTGGCGGTGTCGTCGACAACGCGCCGAGTTCGGCGGGTGGTCAACTGACTCAACAGGGGCGGTAGGACGGCGCTGTTGGCAGCGAGTCCAGCCTGATCCAGGCGGGTGGCCACCACGACCGGACGCTCACCGAGCATCGCGGTATCGAACAATTCGAGCGCTTGGTTGTTCGACAACGGGGCCAGGCCCACTCTGCTCATCCTGGCTTTATCGCGTTCCCCAAGGTGTTCGGTCATTGCCGACGCTTGTTCCCACAGTCCCCAGGCCACCGATAGTCCTGGCAGCCCGCGAGCACGCCGATGCGTGGCCAGCCCGTCGAGAAAACTGTTGGCCGCCGCATAATTGCCCTGCCCCGGGCCGCCGACAATCCCGGCCATCGACGAAAACACCACAAACGCCGACAAATCCCGATCCTGGGTCAGCTCATGCAGATTCCACGCCGCGTCCACCTTGGCCCGCAGGACCGTATCGATGCGCTCAGCGTTCAGCGACGCAATCACCGCATCGTCGAGCACCCCCGCAGCATGAATCACCGCGGTCAACGGGTACTGGGTTGGCAGGTCTGCCAACAACGCCGCCACTGCCGCACGATCACTAACGTCACAGGCCACCACTTGCACCTGGGCGCCCGCTTGTGCCAAGTCGGCCGCCAACTCACCGACGCCGTCAGCATCTTGGCCGCGACGACTGGCCAACACCACATGACGGGCCCCATACCGGTGCACCACATGGCGGGCCACCACACCGCCGGCCATCCCGGTGCCGCCGGTGATCAACACGGTGCCCGCACGAAACCCACCACCGGGCCCATCGGGCAGGGTCAAGACCACCTTGCCGATGTGGCGAGCCTGGCTCATAAATCGATAGGCCTCCGCGGCACGACGCACATCCCAGGTCTTCAGGGGCAGGCGTTGCAACACATCGGCTTCGAACAACCCGATCAACTCGGTCAACATCTGCTGAATATGTTCCGGGCCGGCCTCCATCAGATCAAACGCCCGATATCTCACCCCTTGGTGATCACGGGCGAGCGATTCCTCGTCCCGAAGATCGGTCTTGCCCATCTCGAGAAAACGACCGCCGGGCGCCAACAACCGCAGCGAAGCGTCCGTGAACTCACCGGCCAACGAGTTGAGCACCACATCCACCCCACGACCCCCGCTGGCGGAAGAGAATTTCTCCTCGAACTCCAGCGTCCGTGAATCCGCAATGTGGTCATCGTCAAACCCCATTGCGCGCAACGTATCCCACTTGCCTCGACTGGCAGTTGCGAATACCTCCAACCCCCAATGCCGAGCCAGCTGCACCGCGGCCATACCCACCCCACCGGCGGCAGCATGCACGAGCACCGATTCGCCGGCGCGCACCTGCGCCAGAGTCGACAAGCCGTAGTAGGCCGTCAAGAACACCACCGGCACACCCGCGGCCTCCGCCAACGACCAACCCTGCGGCACCCGCGTAAGGAACCGCTCATCCACCGCAGCTTCTGAGCCCGCGACCCCCAGCACGCCCATCACCGCATCGCCAACGGCCAGTCCGGTCACACCCGGAGCGACCTCGACGACGACCCCGGAACCCTCGGCCCCGAGCTGCGCCGCGCCCGGATACATGCCCAACGCCACCAGCACATCCCGGAAATTGACCCCGACGGCCGCCACCGCCACCCGCACCTGGCCGGCAGCCAGTTCCACTGGTTCGCTCGACTGGACCACCAAATCCTCTAACGTTCCCCCGCTGCCGGCGGCCAACCGCCACACCAACGGCGGCTCAGGCAAACGCAATACCGGCGGGGAGTTCGCCGGCGCCAGCCGAGCCGCATGCACCACACCGGAACGCACCACCAATTGTGGTTCACCACAGCCGATTACAGCGCCGACATCGACGGACCCATCCGAATCCAGCAAGAGGACTCGGCCCGGTTGTTCGGCCTGCGCCGAACGCACCAACCCCCACACCGCCGCGCCCGCCAGATCCGTCACATCCTCACCCGCCAACCCCACCGCACCGCTGGTCAGCACCACCAGCAGCGCAGTGCGCTCACCGGCCAACCATGATTGCAACACCGCCAGGACCGCATGGGTGGCGGCATGCACCGACCCCACCACGCCCGCATCATCAGATCCCAACTTCCACACCACCGCGTCGGCGGCGGCCCCGTCGATCGCTGTGTCAGTCTCGAAATCCTGCCATACCCGTACCGACACGGCCCCAACATCGTTGGCGTCCAACGAAACCGGAGACCATGTCACCTCCAACAACCCCCCACCGGCACGAGCAGAGGGAGCCGCGGCCGCCGACAACTGCTCAAGCGACACCGGACGCATCACCAACGACCGCACCGACAAGACCGGCAGCCCCGCTCCATCGGCCAGTTCGACCGAAACCGCTCCGGCGTCGGCCGGCGCTATTCGGACCCGAACCCGCGACGCCCCCGCCGCATGCAAACACACCCCCTGCCACGAAAACGGCAACACCATCGAGTCGAGCTCACCAACCACGCCCATCGCGTGCAAGGCCGCGTCCAACACCACCGGATGAATCCCGAAGCCGTCCACCGCCAGACCCGCGTCGTCGGGAACGGCAACTTCGGCGAAGGTCTCATCTTCCCGCCGCCAGATACCACGCAAACCGCGAAATGCCGGGCCGTACCCATAGCCCCGCGCGGCGAACTGGTCATATGCATCAGCGACATCCACCGGCGAGGCTCCCACCGGCGGCCACACCGACAAATCAGCCGTCGGCGCCAGCGAGCCGGCGCTCAGCGCGCCCTGCGCGTGCACCACCCACACCGAATCGGGCTCGCCAGCATGCGAATACACCCACACTGCCCGCGTACCCGACTCTTCGGCCGCGCCCACCACCACCTGCACCCGTACTCCGCCGGTGGCCGGCAACACCAACGGAGCCATCAAGGTCAGCTCATCTACCACCCCGCAGCCGACCTCATCGCCGGCCCGTAATACCAACTCCACAAACCCGGCCCCCGGAAACAGCACCGCTGCGCCGACGGCATGATCAGCCAGCCATTCCTGGGCGCCCAGGGACAACCAGCCGGTCAGCACCACCCCACCCACATCGGGACGCTCCACCACCGCACCCAGCAAGGGATGATCGCCACCGACCAAACCCGCGGCCCGCACCCCGGCACCTGACCCGGACCCACCCGCCGCCAACCAATACCGGCGCCGCGCAAACCCATAGGTCGGCAACTCCACCCGGCGGGCGCCCAAACCACCCAGCGCGGCCTGCCAGTCCACCCCCACACCCGTGGTGAACAGCTGCCCGGCGGCTCTCAGCAGCGAATCGATTTCGGGTTGACCCTTCGCCAGGGTCACCACCGAGCCGGCCTGCTCGGTTGCCAACGACTGCTGTACAGCCGCATTCAAGCCCGCGCCGGGGCCGACTTCGAGATAGACCCCAGCCCCCAGTGATTCGGCCAATCGCACGCCGTCGGCGAAGCGCACCGGCTGACGCACATGCTCAACCCAATACGGTGCCGAGCCATAGCCGGGACCGGCTAACTGCCCAGTCACGTTGGACACCAGGCTGATCTGTGGCTCCTCCGCCGCCACCCCGACCAGCAGCCGGGCAAATTCCTCGGTCATGGGCTCCATCAACACCGAGTGAAACGCGTGCGAAACCGCCAACCGATGCACCCGCCGACCCTGCCCGGTGAACTGATCCGCCAGACTGCTCACCGCGGCCGCGTCACCGGAGATCACCACCGCGTTCGGGCCATTGATCGCCGCGACACTGACATCCGGTGTAAGTAGCGGTGTCACTTCGTCTTCGCTGGCGGCCACGGCAACCATCGCGCCACCGGACGGCAACGCCGCCATCAGCCGGCCTCGAACCGCTACCAGCCGCGCGGCATCGTCGAGCGTCAGCACGCCCGCCACATGCGCGGCGGCGATCTCCCCCACCGAATGCCCCATCACCACGTCGGGCAGCACACCCCAGTGCCGCCACAGGGCCGCCAATGCCACTTCGATCGCGAACAGCGCCGGCTGGGCAAATTCCGTGTTCTCCAACAGTTCCGCGTCATCGCCCCAGAGCACCTGCCTGAGCGGCACCCGCAGATGACCGTCCAACGCGTGCATCACCTCCTCCAGAGCCTTCGCGAACACCGGGAATCGCTCGTACAGCTGAGCGCCCATCCCCAGCGCCTGCGAGCCTTGGCCGGGAAAGACGAACACCACCTTGGTCGCCGACTTCGCACGGCCCACCGCCACGTTCGCGCCGGGTTCACCGGCAGCCAGCCTGGCCAGCCCGGCCATCAGAGCATCCCGATCGGCACCGACCACCACCGCGCGATGTTCGAAAACCGAGCGCGTGGAGACCAGTGACCAGCCCACATCCACCGGGCTCAGACTGCCCGTGCCCGCCTCGACGCCGGCCACGTGGTCCAGCAACCGGGTGGCCTGATTGGCCAGCGCCTGGCTTGAGCGCGCGGAGAGCACCCATGCCGCCGCCGTCTTGGCGTCATCATGTTGAGCTACACCGCTTTCCGGCTCCGGTGATTGCTCGATAATGACATGCGCATTCGTACCGCTGATGCCGAACGACGACACTCCTGCCCGCCGCGGCCGGTCCACCACCGGCCAGGGTTGCGGCTCCGTCAACAACGAAACCGCGCCCTCCGACCAGTCCACATGCGGCGTCGGCACATCCACGTTCAGCGTCTTCGGCAGCACCCCGTGCCGCATCGCCTGCACCATCTTGATCACCCCGGCCACGCCCGCGGCAGCCGACGAATGACCGATGTTGGATTTGATCGACCCCAACCACAGCGGCCGATCGGCCGGCCGGTCCTGTCCGTACGTCGCCAAAAGTGCCTGCGCCTCGATCGGGTCCCCCAGCGTGGTACCCGTCCCATGCCCTTCGACCACGTCCACGTCGGCCGCGGTCAGGCCGCCGTTGGTCAGTGCCGCTCGGATCAACCGCTGCTGCGACGGCCCATTCGGGGCGGTCAGTCCGTTTGAAGCACCATCTTGATTCACCGCGGACGCCCGTAACAGGGCTAACACCGGATGCCCCAATCGCCGCGCATCGGCCAACCGCTCGACCACGAGCACGCCCACGCCTTCCGACCAAGCGGTCCCGTCGGCGGCACCGGCATATACCTTGCACCGACCGTCTGCCGCCAGCGCCCGCTGGCGGCTGAACTCTACAAATGCGCCAGGGGTCGACATCACCGTCACGCCGCCCACCAGGGCCAGATCGCACTCCCCCGACCGTAGCGACTGCGCCGCCAGGTGCAGTGCCACCAATGACGAGGAACACGCCGTATCCACCGACACCGCAGGGCCTTCCAGGCCCAACACGTAGGACACCCGGCCCGAGGCCACGCTCAACGTCGAGCCGGTGAGCCCGTAGCCCTCCAGCTCGCCTTCCACCTCGCCGCCGTAGCTCGAGTGGATGACCCCGGCGAACACTCCCGTCGCCGTGCCGCGCAACTCGGCCGGGTCAATCCCGGTCCGCTCCAAGGCTTCCCACGAGACCTCCAGCAGCAACCGCTGCTGCGGGTCCATCGCCAGCGCCTCGCTGGGTCCGATACCGAAGAATCCGGCATCGAAATCGCCCGCCTCGGATAGGAATGAACCGTTCCGCACGTACAATTTGCCGAGAGCGTCGGGGTCTGGGTCGAATAATCCCGCGAGATCCCAGCCCCGATCCGCCGGAAATTCACCCACCGCATCGCGGCCCTCAACCACCATCTGCCACAACGCTTCCGGTGAATCCACCCCACCCGGGTACCGGCACGCCATCCCCACCACCGCCACCGGTTCGGACGACTTGCCTTCTAACTCCGAAAGACGCCGCCGTGCCTGGCGTAGATCAGCCGTGAGGCGTTTCAGGTAATCGAGTTGATTCGGGGTGCTCGGCACTGGCGCGTCCTCGTGGTGGTGTTAGGAGCCGAGTTCTTCGTCAAGGATGGCGAAGAGTTCGCTTTCGGTGGCGTTATGGATGTCCTCGTCGCGGGGGTCGTAGGGCAGATCGGCGTCGGGGTGGGCGCTGAGGGTACCCAGCAGGGTTCGGAGGTGGGTGCTCAGTTCCGTTTTGTCTTCGGGTTTCCAATCGGGTCGGTCGAGCAGCGTTTGGAGTTCGCGGCTTATCTCATTGAAACGGACCAGCAAGTCGGGTTGGTCTGTACTGACGGCCAATCGGGTATCAAGGTGTTCGGCGAGGACGGTCGGCGTGGGGTAGTCGAAGATCAGGGTTGGCGAAAGGGTGAGTCCGGTAGTGGTTTTGAGGCGGTTGCGCAGTTCCACCGCGGTGAGCGAGTCAAAGCCCAGCTCCTGGAACGCGCGCCCGGCATCGATGTCTGCCGCGGTGGGGCGGCCCAGCACCATGGCGGCGTTGACGCGCACCAAGTCCACCAGCTGGCGATGACGCTGCTCAGCAGTCAGCCCCTGCAGGCGCGCGGCTAGGCCGGTCATCGGTGCGGTGGTGTCGGTTTCATCGACGATGCGTCGAACGGGGCGGGTGGCCAGCCCGCTCAGCAATGGGGGCAGCGCCCCGCTGTTGTCGCTGAGCGCTCTCTGGTCCAGCCGAGCGGCTACCACGACCTCTCGGTCGGCGACGATGGCGGCATCGAAGAGCTCGAGGGCCTGCCCGGTCGATAGTGGGGAAAGCCCCACCCGGCTCATGCGGGCCTTGTCGCGATCCCCGAGGTGTTGAGTCATCGCGCTGGCCTGTTCCCACAGCCCCCACGCCATCGACAACCCGGGCAATCCATGGTGCCGCCGATACGAGATCAGTCCATCGAGGAAACTGTTGGCCGCTGCGTAGTTGCCCTGACCCGCGGTGCCGACAATCCCGGCCATCGACGAAAACACCACAAACGCAGATAAATCCATGTCCTGGGTCAGCTCATGCAGGTTCCAGGCGCCACCTACCTTGGCTCCCAACACCGTATCCATCCGATCCGGGGTGAGCGAGGAGATCAACCCGTCATCGAGGACACCCGCGGCGTGAATCACCGCCCGCAGCGGGTACCGCGCCGGCACGTGGGCCAGTAATCCGGCTACCGCTTCACGGTCGGCCACGTCACAGGCCACGACCGACACTTGTGCGCCCGCGTCCTGCAATTGCGCCACCAGCTCCGCGACGCCGTCGGCCTGCAAGCCGCTGCGGCTGACCAGCATCACGTGCGCCACACCGTAATGGTCGACCAGATGGCGAGCTACCGCCGAACCGGCCATCCCGGTCCCACCGGTGATAAGGACCGTGCCGCCGGCAAACCGACCGCCGGGCCCATCGGGCAGGGTCAGAACTACCTTTCCGGTGTGGCGGGCCTGACTGACAAATCGATATGCCGCCGAGACGCGCCGCACATCAAAGGTCTTGGCCGGCAACGGCGCCAACGCCCCGGCTGTCACCAAACCCGCCAATTCGCCAAGCATTTGAGCGATGAGGTCGTCGCCGGCCTCGATCAGGTCAAACGCCCGATACTGCACTCCCGGATACTGTGCGGCGATGTCCGCCGGATCGCGGGGATCGGTCTTGCCCATTTCGATGAAGCGCCCACCGCGAACCAGCAACCGCAACGAGGCATCGGTGAACTCGCCTGCCAGCGAGTTGAGCACGACGTCCACCCCGGCCCCTCCGGTGGCCGCCAAGAACTTGTCCTCGAACTCCAACGTCCGCGAATCGCCGATATGGTCGTCGTCAAACCCCATCGCGCGCAAAGTATCCCACTTACCGCGGCTCGCGGTGGCAAAAACCTCGGCCCCCAGATGCCGCGCCAACTGCACGGAAGCCATGCCCACGCCACCGGTTGCGGCGTGCACAAGCACCCGCTCTCCGGCCCGCAGCCCCGCCAACACCGACAACCCGTATAACGCCGTCAAGAACACCGCCGGCGCCCCGGCGGCGGCGGCCAACGACCATCCCGCCGGCACCGCGGTCACCAAGCGCGCATCCACGACCGCCTCGGAGCCCACCACCCCCAACAATCCCATCACCGTCTCGCCGACGGCGACACCGGACACACCGGGCCCCACTTCGACAACGACCCCGGCACCGTCGACCCCCAACTCCCCACCCCCGGGATACATCCCCAAGGCCACCAGCACATCCCGGAAATTCACCCCCACCGCGGCCACCGCCACCCGCACTTGCCCGTCCGCCAACTCCGCGCGCGGGCACTGCGTGACGACGACGTCTTCAAACGTCCCCTGGCTGCCGGCAGCCAGCCGCCAGCCCTCGGCAGGCAGCCGCAATACCGGCTGCGGGCTGGGCGGCGCCAACCGGGCCCCGTACACGACGCCGTCGCGAACCACCAACTGCGGCTCAGCACAAGCGATTACCGCGCCCAGATCCAGTGACTCATCGGAGTCCACCAGCACGATCCGGTCCGGATGCTCCGCCTGAGCCGAACGCACCAGTCCCCATACGGCCGCACCGGCCAAATCCGAGACATCCTCGCCGGCCGATGCGACGGCACCGCGGGTCAGCACCACCAGCACCGCAGCTCCATCACCGGCCAGCCAGGACTGCAACACGCCCAATGCTTCATGGCTGGCCGCGTACACCGATTCCACCGAATTGTCACGACCAGATGCGAGCTCCCAGACGACCAAGTTCTCGCTCTGCTGATCGCCAATGCCGGTGTCCCGCGACCCCACCGGTGACCATTGCACCTCCAGCAATGCGCCGCCGCTGCCGGCAGCCGGCGGCGCCGACAGTCTCTCAACCGACGCCGGGCGCATGGTCAACGACTGCACCGACAACACGGGCAACCCCACCGGGTCGGTCATGTCCACCGACACCGCCCCCGCACCTGCCGGTGCGATCCGGACGCGCGCCCGCGAGGCGCCCGCGGCGTGCAGCGACACCCCTTGCCAGGAAAACGGCAACACCGTCTGGGCCTGCTCGCCGGTCACCCCCAGAACATGCAAGGCCGCGTCCAACAGCACCGGGTGTATACCGAAGCCGCCTACGTCCACACCAGCGTCCGCCGGTACGGCAACTTCGGCGAAGACCTCATCCCCTCGGCGCCACATCGCCCGCAGACCCCGGAACGCGGGTCCATACTCATAACCTCGCCCAGTCAGCTGCTGATACGCCCCAGCCACATCGACCGCCGTCGCACCGGCCGGCGGCCACACCGACATGTCAGCGGCCGGACCAACAGACCCGACGGCCAACGTGCCCTCGGCGTGCAACAGCCAGCCCGAACCTGTAGCAGCCGCAAGGGAATACACCGACACCGCCCGACGCCCGGAGTCGCCGGCGGCACCGACCACCACCTGCACCCGTACCCCCTCGGCCGCCGGCAGGATGAGTGGAGCCGACAACGTCAACTCCTCCACCACCCCGCAACCAACCTCATCGCCGGCTCGGAGGACCAACTCCACAAAGGCAGCCCCCGGGAACAACACCACCCCGGCCACCGCATGATCGGCCAACCACGGCTGGGCAACCGCCGATACCCGGCCCGTCAACACCACCCCGCCCGAATCGGGCCGGGCCACGACCGCGCCCAACAGCCCATGCGCGGCCCGCTCCAACCCCAGACTGCCCAGATTTCCCGACCCGGTCGACTCAGGTGCCAGCCAGAAGCGGCGGCGCACAAACGCATACGTCGGCAACTCCACTCGGTGTCCACCCGTACCGGCGAGCACCGCCCGCCAGTCAACCCGCGCACCGGCAACATGTGCCTGGCCGACTGACAGCAAAAACCTGTCGAGGCCGCCGTCATTGCGGCCCAGTGACGGGATGACGACCGCGTCCTCCAGAAGGTTTGGCGCAAGATTGGGGTGATCGGCCAGGGTTTGTTCGATGCCGGCGATCAACACCGGGTGCGGACTGGATTCGACGAACATCCGGTATCCGGCGTCGCGCGCGCTGCGTATCGCCCGTTCGAATTCGACCGTCTGCCGAATGCTTCGGTACCAGTACTCGGCGTCCAACCCAGCGGTGTCCGCCAGTGCGCCGGTGACCGTGGAGAAGAAAGCGACGGACGAAGATCGGGGTTCAATGCCGGCCAGCGCCTCGGCAAGAGGCACGCGGATCGCGTCGACCTGCGGCGAGTGCGACGCGTAGTCGACGTCGATCTTGCGGGCGCGAATGTCGTCTGCCTCGCAACGCAGCATGAGCTCGTCAAGAGCGCCGATTTCACCGGAGACCGCGACGGTTGAAACACCGTTGACCGCGGCGATATTCAACCGATCTGCCCATGGCGCCATCAGCTCCGAGGCCTTCGACCGCCCGCATGCCAGCGAGATCATGCCGCCGGCACCCGATAGCTGCACCAGCAGCCGACTCCGCAGTGCGACCACGCGTGCGGCGTCTTCCAGCGACAACGCTCCCGCCACATATGCGGCGGCGATCTCGCCTTGCGAGTGCCCGATTACCGCGTCGGGGACTACCCCCACCGAGCGCCAGAGCTCGGCAAGGGACACCATCACGGCCCACAGCGCCGGCTGCACCACGTCCACCCGTTCCAGCCCGGGTGCATCTGCCGCCCCCCTGATCACGTCGATCAACGACCAGTCGACGTGCAGACCAAGCGCCTTGTCGCAGCGGTGTAGGTGCTCGGCGAATACCGTTGAGGTATCCATCAACTCGGCTCCCATGCCGACCCACTGCGAGCCTTGCCCGGGAAATACGAACACCGTCCTATCCACCGACCGGGCCCGACCCAGCACCACGTTCGCACCCAGCTCACCGGCGGTCAATCCGGCTAGCCCGGCCGTCAAGGCGGCGCGCTCCGCGCCCACCAGGACCGCGCGATGCTCGAACATCGCGCGGGTGGAAACCAACGACCAACCCACATCCACCGGGCTCAGGCTCTGATCGGCGGCCACCAGCGCCAGCAAGCGAGCCGCCTGGTTCCGCAACGCTTCTTCCGAACGGGCCGACAACACCCATGCGGTCAACGCATCGGAGGAGTCACGCTCAGCGACAACGGTTTCTGACGCCGGCGGCTCCTCGACGATCACGTGCGCATTGGTCCCGCTGATGCCGAATGCCGATACCCCCGCACGCCGCGGTCGGTCCCCGACCGGCCACGGTCGCGATTGGGTCAACAACGACACCGCGCCCGCCGACCAATCCACGTGCGGCGTAGGCACATCCACGTGCAATGTCTTCGGCATCGTCGAATGCCGCATCGCCTGCACCATCTTGATCACCCCGGCCACCCCCGCCGCGGCCGATGTATGACCCATGTTCGATTTGATCGATCCCAGCCACAACGGCTGATCCGCGGGCCGGTCCTGTCCATAGGTCGCTAAGATTGCCTGCGCCTCAATCGGATCCCCCAGCGAGGTCCCGGTGCCGTGCCCCTCCACCAGATCCACATCCGCCGAAGTCAGTCGGGCACTGGCCAACGCCGCCCGAATCACCCGTTGCTGCGAAGGACCGTTCGGCGTCGCCAGACCGTTGGAGGCGCCATCCTGATTGACCGCGGATCCGCGCAGTACCGCCAGTACCGGATGCCCCAACCGCCGCGCATCAGCCAGCCGCTGCAGCACCAGCACCCCGGCGCCCTCGGAAAACCCGGTGCCGTTGGCGGCGCCCGCGTATGCCTTGCACCGACCGTCGGCGGATACCGCCCGCTGCCGACTGAAGTCGACGAATAACGCCGGCGTCGCCATCACTGTTACCCCGCCGGCCAGCGCCAGGTCACACTCCCCGGAACGCAACGACTGCGCCGCCAGATGCATGGCCACCAACGACGACGAACACGCGGTATCGACCGACACCGCCGGACCTTCCAGACCCAGCGCATAGGCCACCCGACCCGACGCCACGCTCAGCGTCGAACCACGCAGGCCATACCTCTCCAGATCGCCGGGTACCTGTCCCGGGCCCCCGTAGGAACCGTGGAACACCCCCGCGAACACGCCCGTCGCCGAGCCCTTCAATCCCAACGGGTCAATCCCGGCCCGTTCCAGCGCTTCCCACGACACCTCCAGCAACAGGCGTTGCTGTGGATCCATCGCGAGCGCTTCGCTGGGCGCGATCCCGAAAAACGCCGCATCGAAATCGGCCACATCCACCAGAAACCCGCCCGACCGGGTATAGGACTTCCCCACCGCGTCGGGATCCGGGTCAAACAGCCCAGCCGTATCCCAACCCCGGTCGGTCGGAAATTCGGACACCACGTCGCGTCCCGCGGCCACCATCTCCCACAAGCCATCCGGGGTATCGATCCCACCCGGATACCGGCAACCGATTCCCACCACCGCCACCGGCTCGGTGGGTCCCTGCGCCAATGCCGCCAGATATTGACGTTTGTCCCGCTTGAGCCGCTCGTTTTCCTTCAGAGATTTGCGGAGGGCGTCAACGAGTTCTACGTGAGTGCTGTTCATCCAACCCGGCCTTCCGTGTTACTCAAGCGAACGGGTGGAACCTGCGCGGTAGTCACGGCGATGTTCGGCCGGACCGGGCAGTCCACCGGCACGCATCAATGCCAGCGCAGCAACACAAGCTCGGAACAGAATCCGGGACCCATCGCGAGCATCAGGCCCGGGCTGCCCGTGGGCGGCGGCTTGGCGAGGGTGTCACGTAGCACGTGCAGCACCGAAGCCGACGAAAGATTGCCGATCTCGCCCAGCGAACGCCAGGTCAGCTCGAGGGCCTCCGGCGGTAGGTCAAGGCTGGCAACGATCGCCTCGATGACCTTGGGACCGCCCGGATGGCTGACCCAGGCGCCGATGTCATCAGTGGTCAGGCCGTGTGCCGCCAGAAATGTGTTGACGTCGTCGGCGATGTATTGCTCGACCACCGCCGCGACGTCCTTCGAGAGCACCAGCTCGAACCCGGTGGTGCCCACGTCGTAGCCCATGGTGCGCAGCGAGTCGGGGTAGAGGTGACTGCGGGAGTCAAGGATGTCCGGGCCGCCCGGATTGAGCTGTTCGGCGCGACGGTCGCCGACGGCCACCACCGCCGCCGCTCCATCAGCGAACAGTGCACTGCCGACCAGACCGGCCAGCGACGGTTTGTATCCCGGGTAGGTCATCGAGCAGAGTTCGACGGAGATCAGGGCCGCAACGGCGTCCGGCGCGCCGCGCAGGTAGTCGTGCAGCCGCGCCACCCCCGCCGCCCCGGCCACGCAGCCCAGTCCGAACAACGGCACCCGTCGCACATCCTCGCGCAGGCCCACCCGCGCGGCGATCCGGGCGTCCACCGACGGGACCGCGAGACCGGTGACCGTCGTCGTGATCAGCGCGTCGAGGTCTTGCGGTCGCAGTCCGGCCTCGTCGAGGGCGCCCATCAGCGCCTCGCAGCCCAGGTCCACGGCTTTTTCGGTGAATATTCGGTTGCCCGCGGTGAAATCGGTCAGCGCCGGATACGCCTCCATCGGCAGGACCAGGTGACGACTGTTGACTTTGGCGCTGGCGTGTAGCTGCCGGACGATGTCTTCGAATTCCTGGAATTCCGGAATGCTGAGGAAAAACTCGGTTAGCTCCCGCTGGGAGTAGCGATGCGGCGGCAACGCACCGCAAACACCTGCGATGACGCTCATTTTCCCACCCCATTTGGTAACAAGTGTCTAGGCCGACAATCTCAGCCTAACCGGATCCTCACGAGTTTAGTCCGAGCCGCAACTACCCCGCAAAGGACGACGCAGGCGGCCCCTCAGCGCGTCACCGCTGGCCAGGACCGCATTCAGCTGATCGGCCACCCGGATCGGAGCGGTGCCCCCGCGCGCATCGCGTGACGAAACCGACCCCTCGATCGTCAACACGTCGCGGACCTCCGGCGTCAACTCGGGGCTGATGGCCACCAGTTCGTCGTCGGTCAGCTCCTCTAATCCGACGCCGCGCCCCTCGGCGACACGCACCGCCGAACCGGCGGCCTCGTGCGCTGATCGGAACGGCACTCCCCGGCGCACCAGCCATTCAGCGATGTCGGTGGCCAGCGAATAGCCGGCCGGGGCCAGGGCCGCCATCCGCTCGACGTTGAACGTCAGGCTGGCTACCAGCCCCGCCATCGCCGGCAGCAGCAGCTCCAGCTGAGCCACCGAATCGAACACCGGCTCCTTGTCTTCCTGCAGATCGCGGTTGTAGGCCAGCGGCTGGGCCTTCAGCGTCGCGAGTAGCCCGGCCAGGTTGCCGATCAACCGGCCGGACTTACCGCGGGCCAGCTCCGCAATGTCGGGGTTCTTTTTTTGCGGCATGATCGAGCTGCCGGTGGACCACGAATCATGCAGGGTGACGTAGCCGAATTCCGTGGTGCTCCAGATGATGATGTCCTCGGCGAGCCGGGACAGGTCGACGGCGATCATCGCGAAGATGAACGCGGCCTCGGCGGCAAAGTCCCGGGCGGCGGTCGCGTCGATCGAGTTGTCGGCGGCGCTCGCGAAACCCAGATCCACGGCGATCGCCTCGGGATCCAGGCCCAGCGACGAGCCGGCCAGTGCCCCCGAGCCGTACGGGGACACCGCGGTCCGGTCATCGAAGTCGACAATCCTGTCCACATCACGCAGCAACGGATGAGCGTGCGCGAGCAGGTGGTGTGCCAGCAGGATGGGTTGCGCGGACTGCAGATGGGTCTTGCCAGGCATAATGGCCGTCGGGTGGGCGCCGGCCTGGGCGGCGAGCGCGCCGACGACGTCGAGCACACCGGTGGCGACCCGTCTTACCGCGTCACGCAGCCACATCCGGAACAGCGTGGCCACCTGGTCGTTGCGCGAGCGTCCGGCCCGCAACCTGCCACCTAAGTCCGGTCCCACCCGGTCGATCAGTCCGCGCTCAAGCGCGGCGTGCACATCCTCGTCACTGACCAGCGGGCCGAAGCTGCCGTCGGAGAGGTCCTCGGCGAGGCTGTCCAGGCCGGCCAACAGCCCGTCACGCTGCTCTTCGGTGAGCAGCCCAGCCCGGAACAGCACGATGGTGTGGGCCCGCGACGCGGTGACGTCATAGGGAGCCAGCGCCCAGTCGAAGTGGGTGGACTTGCTCAGCGCGGCCAGCGCCTCTGCCGGGCCGTCGGCGAAGCGCCCGCCCCACAGCGAACCCTGGTTGGTGCTCACCTTTTCTCCGCGAGCGGTAGGACCGTCACTGCAGGTCCCGGCGGGCGGCGAGCTTGGACGACAACCCGTGCACGTAGACGAAACCCTTCGACATCGACTGATCGAAGGAGTCGCCCTCGTCGTAGGTGGCCAAGTTGAAGTCGTAGAGCGACTCGGCGCTGCGCCGGCCGTTCACCGCAATGTGGCCGCCGTGCAACACCATTCGGACTTCACCCGAAACGTGCTCCTGGGTCTTGGCGACAAAGGTCTCCAGCGCCGCCTTCAACGGCGAGTACCACAGCCCGTCGTAGACCAACTCGGCCCAGCGCTGGTCGGTCTGGCGTTTGAAACGCCCCAGCTCGCGCTCCAGCGTGACGTGCTCGAGTTCGGTGTGCGCGGTGATGAGCACCATCGCCCCTGGCGCCTCATAGATCTCGCGGCTCTTGATGCCCACCAGCCGGTCCTCGACGACGTCGAGGCGCCCGACACCCTGAGCCCCGGCGCGCCGGTTGAGTTCTTCGATCGCCTGCAGCATCGACACCGGGTTGCCGTCGATCGACACGGGTACGCCGCGCTCGAACCCGACGATCACCTCGTCAGGAGTGTTCCAGTTGACGGTCGGGTCTTCGGTGTAGTCGTAGACATCTTTGGTCGGCGCATTCCACAGGTGTTCCAGGAAGCCGGTCTCCACCGCGCGACCCCACACGTTCTGGTCGATCGAGAACGGCGAGCGTTTCGTGACATTGATCGGGATCGCGTTCTCCTCGGCGAACGCGATGGCCTTCTCCCGCGTCCACGCATAGTCGCGGACCGGCGCCAGCACCTCCAGATCCGGTGCCAACGAGGCGAATCCGACCTCGAACCGGACCTGGTCGTTGCCCTTGCCGGTGCACCCGTGTGCGACGATGCCGCCGCCGTGCTCCCGGGCGGCCGCCACCAGATGCTTGACGATCAGCGGGCGGCTGATCGCCGACACCAGCGGGTAACGGTCCATATAGAGCGCGTTGTTCATCACGGTGGGCAGGCAGTAGCCCTCGGCGAACTCGTCGCGGGCATCGACGACCACGGCCTCCACGGCGCCGCAGTCCAGCGCCCGCTGGCGTATGACCTCCATGTCCTCGCCGCCCTGGCCGAGGTCAATAGCCACCGCCACGACCTCGCGGCCGGTCTCCTTGCCTATCCAGCTGATGGCCACCGAGGTGTCCAGACCACCCGAATACGCCAGGATGACACGTTCTGACATTAACCAATCTCCTTACTGGATCTTCTCGAACATGCCGGCGAGTTCGGCACCAGTCATCGGCTCGCGGGCGACCACAAGGATGGTGTCATCGCCGGCTATGGTGCCGACCACTTGGGGCAGCGCCGCGCGGTCGATGGCGCTGGCCAGGTAGTGCGCGGCGCCCGGCGGCGTGCGCAGCACGGCCAGGTTGCCGCTTGCGTCGGACGACACCAGTAACTCGCTGAGCAACCGCGACATCCGGTCGGTCCCACCCGATACCCCGCGCACTGGGCTGCCGTCTTCCGGGACGACGTAGACCCCGACGCCTCCGTCAGCGCCGCGCAGCTTGACCGCGCCGAGCTCCTCGAGATCGCGCGACAGCGTGGCCTGGGTGACGTCGATGCCCTCGTCGGCCAGCAGCACGGCCAATTCGCTCTGGCTGCGCACCGACGCCGCGGACAAGATCGCCACAATGCGAGCCTGGCGGCCGGCCCGGTTGGCACTGACTTCGGGGACGGCTTTGGCAGGTCCGTTGGTCATCGCGACCGCTCCAGTAACCACACCAGCAGCGCCTTCTGCGCGTGCAGCCGGTTCTCGGCCTCGTCCCATACCGCACTGGCCGGCCCGTCCATCACCCCATCGGTGATCTCGTCCCCGCGATGGGCAGGGAGGCAATGCAGGACAACGGCTTCCGCATCGGCCCGGGCCAGCAGCTGCGCATTGACCTGGAACGGCCGGAACGGCTTGACGCGGTCCAGCCCGTCGTTCTCCTGCCCCATTGACGTCCAGGTGTCGGTGACCAGTACATCGGCGCCCGTGGCGGCGGCGGCGGCATCCGTGGTCACGGTCACCGAGGCGCCAGTGGCCTCGGCGCGGTGCTGGGCGGCGGCCAGCACCACCGGGCCGGGCGCGAAACCGTCGGGCGCCGCAACGGTGACGCGGATGCCCGCGGTGACCCCGCCGAGCATCAGGGAGTGGGCCATGTTGTTGGCGCCATCGCCGAAGTAGGCCAGCTTCAAGCCTTTCAGCGATCCCTTCCGCTCGGCAATGGTTTGCAGGTCGGCCAGCACCTGGCAGGGATGGAAGTCGTCGGATAAGGCGTTGACCACCGGCACGCTCGCGGTCGACGCCATGGCGGCCAGCCGGGCTTGCCCGGAGGTCCGCCAGACGATGGCGTCGACGAAGCGGGACAACACTTTTGCGGTGTCCTGCAGGGTCTCCTCGCGGCCCAGCTGGGTGCTGCGACCGTCGACGACGACGGCGTGCCCGCCGAGTTGCGCGATACCCACCTCGAACGAGAACCGGGTGCGGGTGGAGTTCTTGTCGAAGATGACCGCGACTCCGCGCGGCCCCTCAAGGGGACGGCGGCTGAACGGATCCTTCTTCAGTTCGGCCGCCAGCGCGAGAACCTCGGCCTGTTCGGATGGCGACAGGTCGTCGTCCCGCAGAAAATGCTTGGGCGTCATGCTGGGCTCCCGGCGGCGTCCAGGATACCCGGCAGCGCGGCGACAAAGCTGTCGATCTGGGCTTCGGTGATCACCAGCGGCGGCGCCAAGCGGATGACGTCGGGAGCAGGGGCGTTGACGAGGAACCCAGCGTCGCGTGCGGCCGCCTCGGTTTCCTTGGCGCGTGGCGCTGTCAGCACAATGCCGCATAACAATCCGCGGCCGCGCATGTGGTCGATCAGCGGGTGGCCGAGCGATTCGACGCCGTGCCGCAACGACTTACCCAGCATCGCGGCCCGCCCGACCAGGTCCTCGGCGGCCAGCACACGCACCACGGCCAGTGCCGCCGCGGTACAGACCGGGTTGCCGCCGAACGTGCTGCCGTGCAGGCCGGGTGTCAACAGATCGGCCGCGGGACCAACGGCCAGACACGCCCCGATCGGCAGTCCGCCGCCGAGTCCCTTGGCCAGGGTCACCACGTCCGGGGTGATGCCGTCGTGTTGGTGGGCGAAAAAGGTTCCGGTGCGGCCCATTCCCGTCTGTACTTCGTCGAGAACCAGCAAGGCGCCGTGCCGCGCGGTAATGTCCCGTGCTGCGGCCAGGTAGCCCTCGGGCGGCACGATGACACCGCTTTCCCCCATGATCGGTTCCAGGAACACTGCCGCGGTCTCATTGTCCACCGCGGCCGCCAGCGCATCGGCGTCGCCGTAAGGCACGTGCGTGACGTAGCCCGGCAACGGCTCAAACGGTGCCTGCTTGGCCGGCTGACCGGTCAACGCCAGCGAGCCCATCGTCCGCCCGTGGAATCCCTCTTGCGCGGCAACCAGTTTCGTGCGACCGGTGAGACGGGACAGCTTGAACGCCACCTCGTTGGCCTCGGTGCCAGAGTTACAGAAAAAGACGCGGGCCTGGTTGTCGGCACCGAGCAGCGCAACCAGCTCTTCGGCCAGGGCTACACCGGGTTCGGTGGCGTACAGGTTGGAGGTGTGGCCCAGCGTCGCCAGCTGGTGCGTGACGGCCTCGATGACAGCCGGGTGGCGGTGGCCCAAAACATTGACCGCGATGCCGCCGAGCAGGTCCAGATAACTCTTGCCGTCCGCGTCGGTGACGACAGCGCCGTCACCGCTGGCCAAGGCCACCGGTGGGGTGCCGTAGTTGTTCATCATCACGGCTTCCCAGCGGTGTTGCAGAGTCTCGGTGTTAGTCACGCGGCCACCACCTTGGTGCCCGTGCCCGCATCGGTGAACAGTTCGACCAGTACGCAGTGTTCCACCCGGCCGTCGATGACGTGCGCGCTGGGGACTCCCCCGGTGACGGCCCTCAGGCACGCTTCGATCTTGGGTATCATGCCCGTCTCCAGTGTGGGCAGCAGCTGCGTCAGTGTGGCGGTGTCGATTTCGCTGACCAACGAATCCCGGTCCGGCCACCTGGTGTACAGGCCTTCTACATCGGTTAGCATCAAAAGCTTTTCTGCTCCCAGAGCTTCGGCCAACGCCGCCGCCGCGGTGTCGGCGTTGATGTTGTGCACCACACCGTCGGCGTCAGGCGCAAGCGTCGATACCACCGGAATACGGCCAGCTGCAATCAGATCCAGCACGGCTGCGGTATTGACCCGGTCGACGTCTCCCACCAGTCCGATATCGGTGGCCACGCCATCCACATTGACGCTGCGCCGCACCGCGGTGAACAGTCGCGCGTCCTCGCCGGTGATGCCGACGGCATAGGGTCCGTGCGCGTTGATCAGGTTGACCAGTTCGCGGCCCACCTGCCCGAAGAGCACCATTCGCGCCACGTCGAGCACTTCCGGTGTGGTGACCCGAAATCCGCCCTTGAAGTCACCCTTGTCGATGCCGAGACGGCGCAGCATAGCGGTGATCTGCGGTCCGCCGCCGTGCACCACGACGGGCTGGATTCCGCAGTTGCGCAGAAACGCCATATCGGCGGCGAACGCTTGCCGCAGCGTGTCGTCGGTCATGGCATTGCCGCCGTATTTGACCACGACGATCTTGCCGTGCAATTGCTTGAGCCAGGGCAGGGCTTCGGCCAGGATTTGCGCCTTGACTTGGGTGGGTAATGAGTCGGTGTTGGTGCTCATGTGCTGTAGGCCGAGTTCTCTTCGACGTAGGCGTGCGACAGATCGGTGGTCCGGATGGCGGCGTGGCCGTCACCGACGCTGAGGTCGACGGTGATGTCGATGTCGCTCGCCGAGAGATCAACGTCGCGGCCACCCGGAGCCCCGACTCCGCCAATACACACCGCAGAACCGTTGAACGACACGTTGATTCGATCGGGATCGAGGGTAACCCCCGGGGCCAGGCCGACCGCCGCGAGCACCCGTCCCCAGTTGGGGTCGGACCCGAACACCGCGGTCTTGACCAGGCTGTCGCGGGCGATCGACCGGGCCGCTGCCAGCGCCTGCTCCTCGGACGCGGCCCCGGTCACTGTCACGGTGACGCGCTTGGTGACGCCCTCGGCGTCGGCTTGTAGTTGCGCGCACAGGTCGTCACAGACGCGCAGTACCGCATCGTCGAGGTCGGCTTGGGACGGCGTGACGCCACTGGCGCCCGAGGCCAGCAGCAGCACCGTGTCGTTGGTGGAGCAGCAGCCATCGATGTCGAGTCGGTCGAAAGTGTGGGCGGCGGCGCGGCGCAACGCCTGGTCGAGCGCCTCCGGCTCGGCGACCACGTCGGTGGTGAGCACGCACAACATGGTGGCCAACGACGGCGCCAGCATGCCCGCACCCTTGGCCATGCCGCCGACCGTCCAGTTATTCCGGTGATGCAGCGCAACCTGTTTGGGCACCGTATCGGTGGTCATGATGGCGTGGGCCGCGTGTTCCCCGCCGTTCAGGCCGCCGGCCATCTCCTTTACGATTTCGCGGACACCGGCCAGCACCTTGTCCATCGGCAGCCGGTCGCCGATCAGCCCGGTGGAACAGACGGCGACCTCGATGGCGCCGGTCTCGGTTCCCCAGTCCGATAGCGCGGCCGCGACCGCCTCCGCGGTGGCATGGCTGTCCTGGAATCCGGCCGCTCCGGTGCAGGCGTTGGCCCCGCCGGAGTTGAGGATCACCGCCCGCAGCTGACCGGTGGTGAGCACCTGCCGCGTCCACAACACCGGCGCTGCCTTGACCTGATTGCGGGTGAAGACTCCTGCGGCGGCGTAGTCGGGCCCCTCGTTGAAAACCAGTGCGAGGTCGCGTCCCCCCGATTTTTTGAGTCCTGCGCAGATGCCTGCGGCCCGGAAGCCGGCGGCCGCAGTAACACCCTGCGCGTGCACCAGCCGTGTCTCCTGAGCCGGTCCAGTCACGGCGCCACCCCAACCACTGAAAGACCTTCAGTCTCAGGCCAGCCCAACGCCAGGTTCATCGACTGCACCGCGGCACCCCCGGTACCTTTGACCAGGTTGTCGATCGCCGCGATCGCCACGAACGTCTCGGCGTCCTCGTCCACCGCGACGGCGATCTGCGCCGCGTTGCTACCGATGACCGAGCCGGTGCGCGGCAGCTGCCCTTCAGGCATCAGGTAGATGAACGGTTCCGCATCATAAGCTTTTTCGTATGACGCCCGCAGCTGCGACAGCGGCGACCGGGTGCGCGCGGTGCAGGTGGCCAGGATGCCGCGGGAGGTCGGGATGAGCACCGGCGTGAACGACACCGTGACATCGCGATCGGTGACGGCCCTTAGCCCTTGGGCGATCTCGGGGGTGTGCCGGTGGGCGCCGGCGATGTTGTAGGCCCGCGCCGATCCGATGACCTCGGAGCCGAGCAAATCGGTCTTGGCCGCGCGACCGGCCCCCGACGTGCCGCTGACGGCGACCACCGTGACCGCGGGTTCGATGAGGTCCTCGGCCACCGCGGGCAGCAAGGCCAGGAGCGCTGCGGTCGGATAGCAGCCCGGGACCGCGATGCGGCGAGCCTCGCGCAGCCGTTCACGCGCGCCGGGTAGCTCCGGCAACCCGTATGGCCAGCTGCCGGCGTGTGTGGATCCGTAGAACCGCTCCCATGCGGCGGCGTCGGTCAGTCGGAAGTCCGCGCCGCAGTCGATGATCAGAGTCTGTGGGCTGAGCTGCTCGGCCAGTGCAGCGGAATGCCCGTGCGGCAAGGCGAGGAAAACCACGTCGTGGCCAGCCAGCACGGCAAGCTCGGTGGGCTCGACCACTCGCTGAGCCAAGGGAATCAGGTGCGGGTGGTGCTCACCAAGCGTGCTCCCGGCGCTGGCGGCGGCGGTCACCGAACCGATCGCGAGCCGGCCGTCGGCGTAGGCCGGATGCCCGAGCAACAGCCGCAGGATCTCGCCGCCCGCGTAGCCGGTGGCGCCGGCAACCGCCACCCTTAGTACGTCGGCCATTCCAGCGATTCTGCATGATTATGCAGCTGTTTGCAAATCAATTCCGCCGGACGCCAACTGCCCGACGTCCCGCCCCTCACCTACCCGAGGGCACTGGAGAACTTCGGCGCCCTGACCCCCAAGCCGATAAAACGTTACAGAGACTCAAAGGGTGGGATAACAAATGCGGGAGGGCCACCGATTGCAGCCGCGAGGGCTTCGGGCAGGTAGTTCAGCAAGCCGGGAATGATGCCGCCGATGCGCGTACCCGTGACGACACCGATACTCGTCGAAGCGGTGTAAAACGCGGGAGGAACGAGAATTCCGTCCAAAGGCAGGTTGAGGGTTGTCGTGAGGCCTATCGCGTCGACGTTCAAGGGAAGGGTCATTTGGCCATTGAGGAAGCCCTTCGCAAACACGGCTGGAGCGTCTAGAACTGCAGCGCCGGCCGCCGACGCGTTCCCGGTTTGTATCGCGATGGCAAACGCCGTTGCACTGGAACCTAACGCGCTGAAGCCGCTGATCGGCCCGCCGAGCGCCTCAACGGCCAACACCATCGGCAACCCCATGTGGGTATTGAGATCCGCGAAAAAAGTGAAGTTGGGGCCGAGCGCCAAGCTGATCGTCGAAGTGATCGATGTGTCGGTGAGGCGTCAGGCGCGCAATACGGCGCCGACGCGCTCGGCGGCGTGCTGCACCGCGGCGTCCCGAGCCGCGCTCGCGTCGGCCTCGGTCAGCGTGCGATCCGGGGCGCGGAATCGCAGCGCGAACGTCAGCGATTTGCGATCTTCACCGATTTGCGGGCCGGTGAAGATGTCGAACAGTGCGATGTCCTCCAGCAGTTCGCCGGCTCCCTCGCGAACGGCGTCCTGCACCGTCTCGGCCGGTACCTGCGCAGGCACCACCAGGCTGACGTCTTGGAACACGGCAGGAAACGGCGACACCCTGGGCGCCGGAAGCGCCTCGATGACAGGAATCGCGTCGAGGTTCAGCTCGAGCGCGCAGGTGTCCTTGGGTAGGGCCGAGCGCTCGATGACGGCGGGATGCAACTGCCCGGCGTGGCCGACGGAGGTTTCCCCGACGAACACCTCGGCGCATCGGCCCGGATGCCACGGTAGCTGTTGCGCCGCGCGCAGAGTCACGTCAAATCCGCTGGCACGCGCGATGATTCGCACCGCCTCGAAGGCATCTGACGCCTCGACTCGCCGGCCAGGACCCCACGGACCGCGCGGTTCACGTAGCCCGGCCAACACGGCGGCCACCTGCTGCGGTTGCCGGGGCAGGGAGGCGTCGAGCACGGCGATCTCAGCGTCTGTCGGCCGGCGGTCGACGGGGATCAGCCCGACCCCGCGGGTCTGCTCGCTGGGCTGGACCACCTGCGCAACCGCGAACAGCGCGGCGTCAACAAGTCCTCGGGATACGTTGCGCGCCAACGCCTCCAACAGGGCTGGTAGCAGTGTGGTGGCCAGCTGCGGGCGATCGGCCTCCAGCGGGTTGAGCACGTGCGTCGTCGTACGTCGGGGGTCATCGGATGGCAACCCCCACAGGTCGAAGACGCCGACTGGCAGAAACGGTGTCGGCAGAATCTCGACGTAGCCCGACTGTGCCAGCGACTTGCCGATCGCGCGGCGGCGCTTCTGCACCGCGGTGAGTCCGCGGCCTGCGGGCGCCGACGGTAGCACCGACGGGATGACCTCGAGCCCTTCCAGCCGCAGCACCTCCTCGACGAGATCGGTGGGCTGCAGTAGGTCGGGTCGCCAACTGGGTGGGGTCACGGTCAATGTGTCGCCGGAGCCGGCCACCATGCCTGCCACCAAGGCACCGATCTGGGTCAGCCGCCTGGCCGTCGTGCCTTCGGCATACGCCACCCCGGCGAAGCGGTCGGGCAGGTCGGCGGCGATCCGGATCGGCGGCAGTGACCAATCCTCACGCGGGGGGTCGCCCCGCCAATCGGTCAACGTCGGCGAAATCGCTCCCCCGGCGATGTCGGCGAGCAGCGTGGCGCAGCGGTCCAGGGCGGCGACCGAAATGGCCGGGTCCACCGCGCGCTCATACCGACGCGCGGCCTCGCTGGGCAGATGCAGTCGCCGCTGGGTGCGCGATATTCCGGCCGGGTCCCACACCGCCGCCTCCAGCAGCACGTCGGTGGAGTCGGCGCGCACTTCGGTGCTTGCCGCGCCCATCACACCGCCGATCGCCGCGGTCGCGACGTCATCGACGATTAGGACGTCGGCGGGATCGAGTTTGCGTTCGATGCCGTCGAGGGTCACGACGGTCTCGCCAGGCCGGGCGAACCGCACGCCGAGTCCGCCGCTGATCCGGTTGCTGTCGTGGGCGTGCATGGGTTGGCCCAGTTCCAGCATCACGTAGTTGGTGACAT
>Ga0182013_10001321_pt1 | contig 34118 bp, 33 predicted proteins | sample 612S2MmetaG_FD_120487 | JGI IMG/M metagenome (GOLD analysis project Ga0182013, IMG submission 120487) | Permafrost microbial communities from Stordalen Mire, Sweden - 612S2M metaG | ecosystem: Environmental > Terrestrial > Soil > Wetlands > Permafrost | place: Sweden: Stordalen | collected... | reverse complement strand
TCCTCTATGAGATAGGGATCATCATGGCCGGAGTACTGCTCAAGGACAAGATAGCGGCGCGGGCCAAAGAGGAAGCGGAACAGGCCGAGCGCGAAGCCGGAGTCTGACTTGAGCGCGACTTTCTTCGGGCATCCGCGCGGCCTCGCCACGCTGTTCTTCACGGAGATGTGGGAACGGTTCACCTACTACGGAATGCGCGCCATCCTGGTGCTGTTCCTGGTCGCCGCCGTAGCGAACGGCGGCTTCGGCATCGACGACAAATCGGCCACCGCGATCTACGGCCTGTACACCGCGGGAGCGTATCTGGCGGCATTGCCCGGCGGCTGGATCGCGGACCGGCTCATCGGTGCGCAGCGCGCGGTGCTCGCCGGCGGCCTCGCCATCACGCTGGGCAATGCGATGCTGGCGATGTCCACGAGCCCGCGCGGGTTTTATATCGGCTTGTTCGTCATCGTGCTCGGCGTGGGACTGCTCAAGCCCAATGTCAGCGCCATCGTCGCCGACCTGTACCCGGAGGGCGGCGCGCGGCTCGATGCCGGATTCACGGTATTTTACATGGGGATCAACGTCGGCGGGTTCTTAGGGCCCCTCGTCACCGGCTGGGCTCAAGTCAATTACGGCTCTCGCGCCGGTTTCGCCGCCGCCGCGTTCTTCATGGGCGTCGGGGTGCTGCAGTTCTTCCTCACGCGCCGGCATTTGGGGACGGCCGGCACCTTCGTTGCGCCCGATCACGGGACCGGAAAATCCGCAGCGTCGGCCGCGAGGCTGTGGCTGTACCTATGGGTGGCGGCCGGACTGACCGCGGCGCTGATCGGCGCCATCAGCTGCGGCTGGATCCGGGTGAATGCGGTCGAATTGGCGCAATCGGCGGCCTATGTGATCGTCGCCATGGCGGCGCTCTACTTCCTGTACTACTTCTTCGCGGCCGGCCTCGACGCTTCGGAAAAAAGGCGCGGCGTGGTGCTGGTGGTGCTGTTCGCCGGCTGCGCCTTGTTCTTTTCGGGCTACGAGCAGGCAGGCTCGAGCTTGAACTTGTTCGGTCAGCGCTATACCGAGCGAACGCTGGCGTGGCTGCACTTCGTCATTCCCGCGGGCTGGTTTCAATCGCTGAATTCGGCCTTTATTTTCATCTTCGCGCCGTTCTTCGCTTGGGCTTGGGTGGCATTGGCGAGGCGCAACCTCAACCCCTCGGCGCCGGCGAAGTTCGCGATCGGCGTCATGCTGATGGGCTCGGGATTTCTGGTGATGGCGGCCGCGGCCTCCGTCGTCGCGTCGGGATCGAAGGTGCTGCCCTACTGGCTGATCATGACCTACCTGCTCCACACCTTCGGCGAGCTTTGCCTGAGCCCGGTGGGGTTGAGTTATTACACGAAACTGACTCCCAAGCGCTTCGTGGGACAGATGATGGGCATGTGGTTCCTGGCGATGTCTCTGGGCAATCTGGTGGCCGGATTGATCGCCGGGCAGTTCGATGCCGACCACGTGGCCGCCATGCCGGGGCAATACATGCACATTGTTTATTTCTCCGTGGGTTTGGGCGCGGTACTCTTGGCGCTGAGCCGCCCGGTGAAGAAACTCATGGGTAACGTACAATGAATACGAGTGCATCGCCTGCGCCTCAGCTGACGCTGAAAGCCATCCTGCTTTCCATCATCCTCACCGTGATTCTCGCCTCGGCGAATGCCTATGTGGGCTTGTTCGCCGGCCTCACGGTGGCCACCGCGATTCCCGCCGCCGTCATTTCGATGGCGGTTCTGCCGCTGTTCGGCCGCTCCAATATCCTCGAGAACAACATCGTCGCCACCGGGGCCTCGGCCGGCACGTCGATTTCCGCCGGTGCGATCTTCACCTTGCCGGCGCTGATTTTGCTGCACCATTGGACCACCTTCGACTACTGGTGGACATTGGCCATCGTCGGCTTGGGCGGGCTGCTCGGCGTGCTGTTCTCCGTGCCGCTGCGCCGGACCCTGATCATCGAACAGAAGCTTCGCTTCCCGGAAGGCGTCGCGGCGGCGGCGGTGCTCAAGGTGGGTGCGAACCCGGGTGTCGGGGCGAAATTTCTCGCCGTCGCCAGCGTCGCCGGCGGGCTGTTCAAGCTCGTCACCTCGGGATTGCGGTGGCTGCCCGAAACATTCACCGTCAAAGGATTCGTCGGCGCGCGCGGCATCGCATTCTTCGGCTACAGCTTCTCGCCGGCCCTGCTCGGAGTCGGATATATCGTGGGCCTCAACGTCGCGGTACTGATCGCAGCCGGAGGCTTCTTCTCCTGGTGGCTGGCGATCCCCTTGTACAACACCTTTTTCTTCGATCACGATCCGGTGCTGCTGCAGAAGCTCGCCGGGCTCGACGCCGAAGACGCGGCCTTCGCCATCTGGCGCGCCCAGGTGCGCTACATCGGCGTCGGCTGCATGTTGACGGGCGCGCTGTGGGCGCTGTGGTCGCTGCGCAACTCCCTGTGGTCGGCGGTTCGCAGCGGACTGAAAGTGGGCGCGCGCGATGCCGACGTGCCGCATACCGAGCGCGACCTGCCCATGGGCGCGGTGCTCATCTGCATCGCGCTGTTCGTCGTGCCGCTGTTCTTTTTGTACTATCTCGTCGTCGGCACCGTGGGCGTCGCACTGGCGATGGCCGTGATCATGATCGTCGCGGGGTTCTTGTTTTCATCGGTGAGCGGATACATGGCGGGCCTCATCGGCTCGTCGAACAATCCCGTCTCCGGAATCACCATTTGCACCATCCTGTTCGCCTCACTGGTCCTCATGTGGATGGTGGGCGGAAATTCCTCCATCGGCGCGGTCGCGGTGGTGTTCATCGGTGCGGTGGTGTGCAACGCGGCGGCGGTGGCCGGGGACAACCTGCAGGATCTCAAAGCCGGACAGCTGGTGGGCGCCACTCCCTGGCGGCAACAGGTGATGCTGTGCATCGGCGTGGTGGCAAGCGCGGCCGTGATGGCGCCCGTCATGAACGTGCTGTTGTTTGCCTACGGCATCGGCGAGCCGGCGCATCCCGGCGTCAAGGCTCTTCCGGCGCCCCAGGCGAACCTGGTCCGATCGGTCGCCGAGGGCATGTTCGGCGGCACCCTGCCGATCGGCATGATCGTCATCGGTGCGGCGATAGGCGCGCTGATCGTCATTCTCGATTTGTATCTCAAGCGCCGCGGCTCGCGCTGGAGCGCGCCGGTGTTGGCGGTGGCCGTCGGTATCTATCTACCCCTGGATGTGTCGACGCCCATTCTGGCCGGCGGCATCGTTGCGGAATTGGTGGACCGGTGGCACCACAAGCACCGTGCCGGCGGCGATCACGAGCTGCTCAAGCAAAACGGCATGCTGTTCGCGGCGGGACTCATCACGGGCGAGGCGCTGGTCGGGATTTTCATCGCCATGTGCATATGGATCAGCAAGAATCCCAATGTGCTGGCAGGTTCTGAGGAGCTGCCCGGCGGCAAGTGGTGGGCTGCCGCTCTGCTTCTCGGCGTGTGCTATTGGATTTTCCGCGCCGGTACGCCGCGCCGGGCTGCGTAACCCGCTCGACGCAGCTTGCGCGACCCCCGCTACTCCGCGAAGCTCGCGCTCGCTCTCGGCACCGTTTATCTGGTGTGGGGATCGAGCTTCATGTTCACGAAGATCGCGGTCGCCCGCCTGCCGCCGGCGCTGTTCTCGGGGATCCGGTTTCTCACGGCGGGAATTCTGCTGGCTCTCGTGGCCCGATTCGGGAGCGGCACGCCGTGGCCGCGCCGCGCCGTCGAATGGCGCCATGTCGCCGTGGTCGGCTTTTTCATGGTGTTCGTCAGCAATGGTTTGAGTACCTGGGCGATCCGGTACCTGCCGTCCAATCAGGCGGCCCTGCTCAACGGCACGTCGGCGTTTTGGATCGCCGGCCTCGGGGTCTTTGGGCGCCGCGGACATCCGCTGACGCGCCCCGCCGTGTTGGGATTGTGCATAGGATTCTTGGGCGCCGCATTGATGCTGATACCCAAGGGACCCCTGAGCACCTCGAGTCTATTGGCTCAGGCCGGCATATTGGTCGCCTGCCTGTCTTGGTCGCTGGGGACGCTGTACTACCGCAACACCGATACGGAATTGAGCTCGCTGATGTTCATGGCGCTGCAGATGTTCATGGGCGGAGCAATGCTGCTGACCGTCGGCATTGCGCACGGCGACCTGGCGCATTGGGCGCCGAACGGGTCCGGTTTGATCGCGCTTTTCTATCTCACGTTTTTCAGTTCGTGCCTGGCGTACACCGCCTACGGTTGGTTGAGCCTGCATGGCACCCCGGCGCTCATCGGCACGTACGGCTACGTGAATCCCGCCATCGCCGCATTCCTGGGCTGGCAATTTCTCGACGAGCATCTGTCCGCGGCACAGCTCGCCGGCATGATCGTCATCATCGTCGGCGTGAGCATTTTGACCCTGCCCGGCGGAAGCTTCACCGACCCAAAAACCCTCGCGGAACCGAAGACGCAATAATCGCCCGGTCTCGACTCAGCGGCGCTTGACGATGACTTCGAACTTGCCCTTTCCGCCGACGAACCAGGAACCCACGAAGCTGACCACGCTGACCAGCACCGAGGTCCAAAATGCGGCCCAAAAGCCCGCGACATGCATGCCCGGCAGGATCCACGCGACCAGGGCGACCATGCCGGCGTTGATCACCAGCAGGAACAGCCCGAGAGTGACGATGGTCATCGGCAGCGTGAGCAAAATGGCGATGGGCCGCACAATGGAATTCACCATGCCCAACAGCACTCCGGCCAGAATCAAGGTGGCGGGGGTGTCGATGGAGACGCCGTTGACCCAGGCGGTGGCGAGCCATAGGCCCAGCGCGACGATACTGGCGCGAATCAGAAACCCGAGCATGCTGCACTCCTGCCGGCGTTGCGGTCGCAGGAGCATAGCAAGGAAGGCTCCGGCCTTTAAATCAATAATCGAGGCCGCGCAGCGGCGGATCCTTGGGGGCCGCCGATTTCGGCGTCTTCGGAACCGGCGGATTTTCGAGCGCCACCTTGATGCGCGACATGAACCGCTCCCAGCCCAGGCGAATGCGCATGTAGCTCTTGTCCCACTCGAGGGATTCCGGAACGCCGGAACCCAGCAGCCGCAGCGATGTCTTGCCCTCGCCCTTGCGCACGTCGAGGAGAAAATCATCGACCACGGCGCTGTTGCCCGGCGGCCAATCGCCGCCCTTGAGATAAATCAACCGCAGTCGCCGGTTGACGTCGAACACATCGATGTGCGCTTCGCGGCCGCTGGCCTTGGGGTTACCCAGGCGGTACAAGCCGCCCTTGCGCGGATCGATCTCGGCCTCCTGGCCCGACCAGATGCGAATCAAGCCCGGATCGGTCAACGCCCGCCAAACCCGAGCCACGGGAACATCGATCTCCACCAAATGGGCGTAGCCACGAGTGCCGCTGCGGGACGGGGTGCGGGGGAAGGCCATTGCGAAGTTGTAGCCTCTGACTTGGAGCGATGCGGGTAGTGTGACGGAAATCGGTTCGGCGGCGAAGTGCTAGAATCCATCAACGCCGGAGGAAATCATGGCCTATGTCGACATTGTGACTGCGCTCGCACTTCTGCAATTCATGGTATTCGGCGTCAAAGTCGGCCGGGCGCGGGGCCGCTACGGCATAAAAGCCCCTGCCGTCTCCGGAAACGTCATTTTCGAACGGCATATGCGCGTGCAGCAGAATACCTTGGAGCAGTTGATCGTCCTGCTCCCCGGCTTGTACCTGTTCAGCCGCTATTTCAGCCCGACGGCCGCGGCCATACTGGGCGCGGTTTATCTGGTCGGCCGGGAAATCTACGCATTCACCTACGTGAAAGACCCGGCGAAACGGGAAGTCGGCTATGCATTGACCTTTTTGCCCACGGTGATCTTGACCGTCGGCGGCTTGTACGGGGCGGTTCGCAGCCTCGTTCATCCTTAACCCACCTTGAGTTTTCACTCGATTCGCTTACAGTAGCCGCACGAATAACGCTGGGGTGGCCTTTAGGGCCTGAGATGCTGGCCGCTTAACAGCCCACCAGCGAACCCATTGAACCTGATCCGGTTAGTACCGGCGGAGGGAGCATGGGTAAGAAGCATTTCCTGGGTCTTTTTCTTGCGGGCTTGACGGCCGCGGCGGCTTCCGCGCAATCCGGCCGAACCGACGATCCGCAGCTGGAAGAAATCGTCGTCACGGCGACCTTGCGGCCGGTACCCTCGAGCGAATTGCCCGCCAGCATATCGGTCCTGACCAGCGCTGCGCTGCACGACGCGGGCCAGCAGCACCTGGAGGACGTCCTCGCCCTGGTGCCTAATTTGAACTGGGCCGGCGACACCTCGCGCCCGCGGTATTTCCAGATACGGGGAATCGGCGAACTGCAGCAGTACCAGGGCGCGCCCAACCCCTCGGTGGCATTCCTCATCGACGACATCGACTTCAGCGGCTTGGGTTCGGCCGCGACGCTGTTCGACGTCGACCGCATCGAGGTGCTGCACGGCCCGCAAGGCACCTCGTACGGCGCCAACGCACTCGCCGGCCTCATCTCCGTCAAGAGTGCGGAACCCGCCGATACCTTCGGAGGGCGGGCCGAGCTCGACGCCGGGGACTACAACGAACGCTCGTATGGGGCCGTGATCACCGGCCCCGTGCCGGCGCTCGATTCCGCCTTCCGGCTGGCGGCGCAGCGCTACACCAGCGATGGTTTCTATCGCAATGCTTATCTCGGACGCAGCGACACCGATGGCCGCGATGAGCTCACCTTGCGCGGACGCTGGCGCTACGATCCGAGCGATCGGCTGCGCGTCGATCTGACCGTGTTGCGGGTGCAAATCGACAATGGGTACGACGCCTTCGCCATCGACAACAGCCGCACCACGGAATCCGATCATCCCAGCGTCGATCGGCAGTACTCCACGGGACTGTCCATGCATGCGGCGTTGAGCGGGCTCGGCGCCGCGACTCTCACGACCATCGCAACTTACGCCGAAACCAACGTCAACTACGGTTTCGACGGTGATTGGGGCAATCCCATTCTCTGGGCTCCGTACACCTATGACTACACCGAATACCAGGTGCGCCGCCGCTCCACGCGGAGCCTGGAGATGCGGCTCGGAACCACGCAGGATCACGGGCTGTCATGGCTGTTCGGCGTTTATGCTTTCGAGCTGCGCGAGGGGTTGAGCGACACCAGCGCCGGAATTTACGCGGATCCTTTCGATGCCTCTCAAGACTCGACGAGTTTGAGCGTGCTGTCGAGCCAGTACCGTTCGCGCAGCGGCGCTCTCTATGGCCAGCTCGACGGCGACTTGGGGAGCCGGACGCGCTGGTCCTTCGGCCTGCGCGGCGAGCGGCGCACCACGCGCTACGATGACATGACCACCAACCTCGATGCACCGTCCACGGCGAATGACTTCGCTCCCGCGAACGATCTGTGGGGAGGACACGTCTCGCTGGATACCCGGATCGCCGACGGCCAGCACATCTACGCGCTGATATCGCGCGGCTACAAGGCCGGCGGTTTCAACTTGAGCCCGGGCTTGCCGGCAAATCAAATACTGTTCAATCCCGAGTCGGACTTGAATCTCGAGATCGGACACAAGCTGCTGGCGGACGACAGCCGCTTGCGGATCGACACTTCGCTGTTCTACATGATCCGCCATACGGAACAGCTGCTGACCAGCGATCAGCTGGACCCGACCAATCCCGACACGTTTACCTATTACACCGGCAACGCGAAATCCGGCTACAACTACGGCGCCGAAAGCACCCTCGAGTGGCGGGCCATGCCGCAGCTGGAGCTCGGCGGTTCACTCGGCTTGCTGCGCACCCAGTACCGTGGGTTCGTGCAGAACGGCATTGAACTGCCCGATCGCGCGCTTCCCCACGCCCCCGACTGGCAGGCCGCCGTCAATGCGACGTGGCGCGATCCTCGCGGCCCGTACGCGCGGATCGACATCACCGGCATGGGCGCGTTTTATTATGACCTGCCGCCGAACGACACCCGATCGAATGCCTACGGCTTGGTGAACGGCAAGCTGGGATGGCAGAGCGAACGATACGAGGTCTATGTCTGGGGCCGGAACCTGCTGAACAAGAACTACACGGTGCGCGGGTTTTATTTCGGCGATGAACCGCCGGACTTTCCCAACAAGCTGTACACCCAGCTCGGAGAGCCGCGGAATTTCGGCGTGCATTTCACCGCGCGGTATTAGATGACGGTGTGGGCCCATGTCCGCTGTCACGGACACTCTAGATATGTCCTCCATAAGGGATATGTCCTTTTCAACGGATATCTTATATAATGTCCCTCATGAAGGACATAACACTGCGCACCTCAGAACAGTTAGGCGCGGCCATCCGATTGAAGCGTAAGGAAAAGGGCCTTACTCAAAGCGGTCTGGCCGCACTTTTGGGCGCCGAGCGAAAATGGGTCATCAATCTCGAAAGCGGCAATTCCAAGGCAGAAATCGGCCTTATCCTGCGCGCCCTTGAGGCCTTGAGCCTTCGCGCGTCTCTCGTTGACGCCGGAAGTCCCGGAACCCGCGGCACGCTCCCGGAGGGTTCGCGCTTGGATCAGGTCTTCCAGCGCTTGCAACAACCTTCCAAATGAGCGAGCTCGATGTTCTGATCGAAGGCGAGCTGATCGGTCGCATTCGAATGAACAAGGCAGGCCGCCTGTCATTTGACTACGAGCCCCGCTGGCGCGATGCGCCGGGCGGCTATTCGCTCTCGGTCAGCATGCCGCTCGCCAGCGTTACCTATTCTCACAACTTGGTGTTCCCGTATCTCTGGAACCTGCTGCCGGAGAATCCCCATATCCTGCAGCGCTGGGGACAACAATTTCAAGTGTCCGCGGCGAATCCGTTCAAGCTTCTAAAATTCGTGGGTGCAGACGTACCCGGTGCCGCGCAATTTTTCCCGGCCACGCAACTCGCTGCCATTCAATCGCAACAGCGTCCCTCGATCGACTGGATCAGCTTGGATGAGGTCGCGCAGCGGCTCGCGCAATTGCGATCCGATGCGGCCGCGGTGCGGCGGCCAGGCGATCCCGGTAAAATGAGCCTGCCGGGCGCGCAGGCGAAGACGGCGTTCTGCTGGGATGACCGGGACAAACGCTGGGGTGTGCCGAGTGGCCGCGCACCAACTACGCACATCATCAAACCCGCAATTCCCGGCTTTGATGGTCTCGTTGAAAATGAGCACCTATGCCAGGCTATCGCCGCGCAATTGGGTCTACCCGCGGCGAAGTCGTCGGTACTCACGCTGGACGATGCCTCCTACATCGTGGTCGAACGATTTGATCGACTGCCCCCGGCGCCAGGGTCGGCCTTCGTGCAACGGGTGCATCAAGAGGATATGTGTCAGGCGCTCGGACTCATGCCTGGCCGAAAGTATCAACAGGACGGCGGCCCCGGCATCGCCGACATTGTCTCGCTGATTCGCCGCGTAAGTTCAGATCCCGACACCGATGTAGACCGATTTCTCGACGCGAATGCATTCAATTGGCTGATCGGGGGCACTGATGCGCATGCAAAGAACTACTCCCTGCTGATGGGCGAGGGCGATGAAGTTCGCTTAAGTCCCCTCTTTGATCTCTCGAGTCAATTGCCCTACCAGGAACTGATCGAACAGCGTGTCGCCATGAAGATCGGAGACCACTACGATATTCCGCTCATCGGATTTACCGAATGGCAAGCACTCGCATCCGCCTGCACCGTGAAACCAGAAATGCTCATGAATCGGTTGCGCCACCTCGCCGACAAGCTGCCCGAGGCCATCTCCGCTGCTCGCGATGAGGCGCTGACTGACGGGCTCAATCACCGGGTCGTCACGACCCTTGCAACTTTGCTCACGCAGCACTCCAAAGATCGACGCGCTACACTCGATGCAGCCCCATCGAAGCGCCGCCGCTCGCGCAAAGTCACAAGCTAGGCCTTGACTCCTCGACTCCGTCATTCATCACACAGTTGTGCCGCGTCATGACGCGCCCCAGCGCCTTGAATCGACTATAATTCGCTGTGTGAAATCACACTCGATGTACGAGGCGGGGAAGTCGTCGTCGATGTCGCAGGGTGCTGGAGGCAGCTTAGATCTGATTGCGAGCGGTACAATTCACCCAACAGCATATGCAGAAATGGGGCCCGTCGAGCCCTCTAACCTTGTGGTCGAGCTAAACGAAGCACTGCAGTGGCTTGACCGATTAGGCATCACATACTCCCGCACTCGTTTCGGTCGCTACCTGAAGTGCTTGTGTGTGCTCGAGTCGCAGCGGCTTGCAGGCACTAACCTTTTTTTGGCAGCCTGCCAGCTGGACGCGTTCCCAGCACTCTTCGAAGCAAATGAGTTGGTAGCTATTCATAAGGGACTTGGGAGGAATGACCTCCTCGCCATCTCACTGTGTTCAAAACTCCAAGAACTTGTCTCAGGACCAGAAAGCTACATAAACGAAAACCCGGGAACCAATTCTAACAAGCCTCGAAATATAGGCTTTGAGCTGAGTACAATCGCTCAGCTGGCTACGTCGGGCCTGTCAGTCGCGGAAGAGGACAATGGGCTCGCAGACGTCACCGCGCGATTTGGAAGCTCCAGCATATTAGTGGAGTGTAAACGCCCGCAATCGGCGTCTGGCGTTCCTAAAGCCATTCGCGCAGCCCGACTGCAGTTGATTGAGCGATACAAACGTATAGATACGACTGACATCACCGGCTTCATCGCCCTCGATATCACCAAGGTTCTCAACCCCAAGCTCTCGCTAGCAATCAGTTCGCGCACCCTTGAGGCCGCATCGAGTGTAAGCGCTGGCATGGAGGCCTTCGTTGCACGGTATGCTGAATCCTGGGACCGCGTGCGCGAACTCGAATATGTTGGTCAGCGCTGAGTTCAAATTTACAGAACTCGTCATCCGTGACGCGGCGGGCAAGATTCAGGGCATTCCCTATGACGAACTCGCGCCGTTGCTACTCAGTAAAATGCAACAGCAGCAGCGGATCAATGTAGCGCAGGCCGAGGAAATCGATAACGTGAAACGTCGGCAGGGGAAGATGGAAGAGCAGCTTGCGGAACTGAGGCAAATCAACCAAGCCATGCGAGCCGCGCTCATGACACTGCAGGCTGGAGATCAACGGATCGCGATGCGGTGAAGCCGAGAAGGCCTCGACCTCGGCATTATGAACGCTGTGTTTGATAGCGCACGCTGACGCCGCCGTGTGCCGGAATCGTCAGCCTGAAAATGGGGCGGCCGTTCTTCGTGCCGAGCGGCCTATCGGCGCGCACGACGCGCGCTCCCTCGGGCAACTGCAGCCGCAGTTCGAATCGGACCGGCTCCGCCCGCGCGTTGCTCACAGCGACGCGATAGACGTCGTCGATGTCCACGCTGCGCAGCATCAGTACTCCCGGGACCAGCGGCAGCGATCGGGAGTGGGCCGAATCGATGTTCGTTTTCTCCTTCTCCAAAGTCACTTGAACATCCGGACTTTGGCCCAGGTCGATTTCCACTTCTTCATCGACGGCCAGATCGCGAATCCCGGATTCGTGCCGCAGTAACTTCTCGCTGCCACTCGCGGCAAACACCGCCACGCGGCCGGACGGCAGAGGCAGCCCGAGATGGTTGGCGGCCGTGTTCGAAGTCCGCAGCAGCAGAGACGCCGGAATCGATGCGGCGCCCTCCGACGCGAGATCCGCGCCGTAGAGAAAGTCGATGGGAATGGCTTGCCGATCCAACAGCCGCACCTGCTTCGATTGCCGGCTGGCCACGGTGGTGCGGTCCGGAACGCGATAGAGCTTAAGATCGCCGAGCTGTTCCTGCTCCGCGTTGCGAGCACCGGTCACGATGACATGCTCGAGGCGGGGCGCGGCGGCCATGGCGAAAACCGCCTTTGAGTAGCCGTCGCGCGCCGCATCGAATTGCAGCGTGCGTTTGAATTGCAGATATTCGGGCGAATCGCTGGTCGAGCCGCGCGGCCAGCACTGCGCGAAAATGGGGCCGCCGACATCGAGCGGCTCGACGTCGCCGCTCTCGCGATTCACGCGTCCAGCAACCACCTGGGTGCGGGCGGAGGGAAATCCGACGCCGTTGCCGTTCGCCAGGGTGACCCATGCCCCTAGGTCCATGGTTTTCCCGTCGGCCGACAGGGTGGCGACGTAGTCCGCGGACCAATCGAAGCCGCGGGCTAGGTAGGAGAGAGTCACGGTCTGGGTCAATGGAGAAGAGGTACGCACCAGCACCGACAAGGTCGGCGTCGCCGAGAGCCCGTTAATGCCCGTAAAGCTCAATGTCTCGGGAAGTCCCGAACAGCGCAGCGCTTCGATTCCCTCGCTGGTTTCGAACACGACTCCGCCGGCCGCGTCCGAGAGGACAGTTCCCACCGTGCGCGTCGCCTTGCCGGTTTTCTTGTCCGTACGCAGTAAGGTTACCTGCTTGCCTACGGCTGCATCGATCAAGGCCGAGGGACTCAGCAATTTACCCTCGCGATTTTTCTCCAGAATGCCGTCCGGAAATCCGGTGACGATGGCACTGGAGGGCTCGATCCCATCGGCCACACCCTCGAAGCGCAGCCGCTGGGTTCCGGCGGCAAGATGCACCGTCCGGGTCTCGCTGATCAAGGCGAATCCTTCAAGATCGTCGAGATTGATGGAACCCGCCGCGCGGAACGGTGCCCGATAGACCGTAACTGAGATCTCGGAAGGGGTGTCGGCGGCGGTCTCGCCCGACGCGCCGGTCGGAGTCTCGGCGGGTATGGCGGGTGTAGCGGACACGAGTGCGCACACCGCCGCGGATGCTGCCAGTACGCAGCGGCAGCGCAGGGTCGCTCGGCGATTGGCCGCCTTGCGCACGGCCGCCGCCTAGAATCGCGTGTCGAAAGTGGCCGTGAGAGCGGCCTTGCCGTTGGCGGGCACGGTCACCGCCCACTCCGCGGTATCGGCGCTTCGCCGGGTGCTCTTCTGACTCTCGGCACTGATGCGCGAATCGCCCCAGAGGCCGTCCTGCAGCAGTTTGACGGTGACCGGCCGAGGCAGGGCATTGGTGAATTCGTAGCGCATCTCGGACTGCCAATCGAAGGCGCTGACGCGGGTGCGCTTGTCGACCACGGCGCGTACCTTGACGTCGAACGCATCACCGGTGGCGAGCGACAAGGTCGATCCCATCGGGGTGTGATCGATGCGGCTTTCGCCGATGAACTGCGGGTCGCCGCGCTTGTCGCGCATGTAGAAGCGCAAGACTCCGGCCGGCAGCTGGTCGCCCAAGCCGGCGTGAGTGCTGGTCGAAAAGCTGTAAATGCTTTTCGCGCTCTGCGGCGTCTCGGTGGTGCCCAGCCAGCGATTGCGAAACTCATAGCCGTGTTCGGCGGGCACGCTGTGGACGTCGAGGAAGCTCACTTGCTTGGTCTGCAAGTTGGCGATGGTGGTGCGCTCGGCCAAGGGGTAAAGATAGTAGTCGCCGAGGCGTTCCCGGGTTCCGCTCTCGGTGCCCGCCTGCTGCAGATTCGAGCGGGGCTGCACGCCGCGATGAAAAGCCGGCTGCCCGCCCGCGCCATCGACTTGAGAAGGGGAACCCGCGACCAGCAGGGTTTGTGCATTTTCATAGGTCGTTCCGCTCGAATTGGTGAGCGTGACCCAGCCTTGGACGTCGATCTTGCCGCCGCCTTCATCGTATAGCGCCACGTAATCCGCCCGCCAGCCGAGGCCGGGAGTCAGATAGCTCAAGGTGGCCGGACGGGTTCCGGCGCGCCCGCCGATGATGGTGACCGACAGGGTGGGACGGGCACGGAGGTTGTCCGGCACCTTGTCGAAAATCACGCGAACCGGCAGGCCATCATCGCGCAATACCTCGATGCGCTGGCCGATCTTGAGCACCACGCCGCCGTTGGTGGCGAGCACCTGTGCCTGTTCGCGGGTTTCGGCTCCGGTGGCGGGATTGACGCGCACGATGGTGACCTCGCGCCCCACCGCCTTTTCCATCAGCTTGCCCGGCGTCAGCAGATCGAAATCGAAGTTCTGTTCGACGATGCCGATGTCGGCCGCGGTCAGCGAAACGGTCTCGGGCCGGATTTGCGCGGACACGTCCTGGAATTCGATGCGCTGCCGGCCGCTCTTGACGTCGATTTCGCGCCGGTCCTGCACCAGCGCCAGGTCATCGGCATAAATGGTGACGGAAAGGGTCCGCTCGGCGGCAATCGCCGGAGAATTCGGCGCCAGGCACAGAAGCGATGCGGTGAGCCAGGCAGCGAGAAGACGTGTACGCATAACCCAGCTCCAAGTCCGTCACGGAGCGAGCGCGCGAGAGGTCAGCGCATCGACACCCGGATACGCTCGTTCGCGCTCGCTTCCATCCAGGTCTTTATTCTCTTGGCATCGGCGACGCGGGTGTACTTGCCGAGCGAGTCCAGCAGCACGATGACCACCGAGCGGCCTTCGATGACGGCAGCCATGACCAGGCACTTGCCCGCCTCGGTGATGTAGCCGGTCTTTTGCACCACGATGTTCCAGGCCGGATTCGCCACCAGATTGTCGGTGTTGTGGAATTCGACCATGTGTCTCGCGACCTTTACGGCATAGCGCTTGTCGGTCGAATACTCGCGGATGGTGGGATTATGCGAGGCGGCAATGACCAGCTTGGTCAGGTCCTCCGGGCTCGCGACATTCTGGCTCGACAGGCCGGTGGGTTCGACGAAGCGCGAGTTCGTCATTCCGAGTACGGCGGCCTTCGCATTCATGGCGGCGACCATGGCGGGCATTCCGCCCGGATAATTGTTCCCGAGCGCATGAGCGGCGCGATTTTCCGACGACATCAGGGCCAGATGCATCAAATCGCCGCGGGTCAAGGTCGTGCCGACGACGAGGCGCGAAAATGCCCCTTTCGGGATATCGCGGTCCGCGTCGGTGATCCTAATCTTCTCATCGAGAGGCTGCTTCGCGTCGAGGACCACCAGCGCGGTCATGAGCTTGGTGATGGAAGCGATGGGCATCGCCACATCCGCATGGCGCGAGTACAGCACCGACGAGTCGCTCTGATCGATGATCAGCACCGAACTGGATTTGAGTTTCGGGTCTTGTATGGGCTTCGCGCCGGCTTGCAGCGCCAAAACAGCCAGGAATACGCCGGCCGCCGCACGCAACGGCAGAGACAGGTTTCGGGAGGTGAACGCCATTAACTTAATCTCGGAGTGCGAACAAGGAGGGGCAAGCTGACACGATCAATCCGGCCGCGACGTGATGAAGCGCTAACTTTGCCATTAATTTCTGAAAAGTCCAGCTCATTCAGAGATTTGCTTCGATTTCCTCAGACTTTAGCCTCGGCCCCGGGGGTGCGCCGCAGTTCCTTGTCGCGGTACATCTTGCGGTCGGCGATGCTGAGCAACTCGCGCATGTCGCGGCCATCCTTGGGGTAATTCACCACGCCGATGCTGACGCTGCAGCGGATCATGCGCGAACGCAGGTCCAGGGTGGTCTTGTAGACATTGTGCCGCACCCGCTTGACCACGGCCTCGGCCACTTCGGGCGAGGCGCCGGGAAGCAGCACGGCAAATTCGTCGCCGCCGAAACGCGCGGCGTGGTCGGTATTGCGGATGCTTCTTTGCAGGCATTGCGCCACCAGCGTGATGGCGCTGTTGCCGGCTTCGTGGCCGAAGGTATCGTTGATGTCCTTGAGCTTGTCCATGTCGATCATCAGCAATGCATACACGCCCCGGTCGCGCTCGGCCGAGCCGTGTTCGCGCTGCCATACTTCGTTGAACATGCGCAAATTGAGCAGACCGGTCAGCGCGTCGGTTTGAGCCAGATTCTCGATGCGTTCCCGCGCTTCGGTGATATCCGCCGACAGGGTCGTGGTCAGATAGGCGACGAGTAAAAAAGGCGCCAACTGGCCCACCAGCCGGCTGGCGTAGAACAGCGAGATGACATCGAGGCCGGGCGTGGCGGCCGCGAGAATGACGTGGCAAATGGCGATGACCGCCACCTGCATCAGGGTCACCAGCCTTCCTAAGGTGAACGCACTCAGGATGATGGGCAGCAGGTAGAGATTGAGCAGGGGGCTCGTGCTCTTGCCGCTGAACCACAGCGCTCCGGTGATGAACAGCACCATGGACCAGGACTCGATCACCAGCCGGGTGCGGGTGCGTCCTGGAAAAAACTGGCGGGCCCGAAATGCAACGATGGCGATCGAGAATGCGCCCAGCAGCCCGAGCACGGGCCACAGCTGGGTTGCCAGCGCGCGAGACCAGATGAGCACCAGGGCGACGAGCGCCAGGCACAGAATTTCTATGGATCGGGTGCTGCGCACGGGTTCAGCGCTGTCCAGCCGCGGCGGAGACGGAGCCGCCGGTGCCGACAGTCGGGGCCTTCAACTCCTGCAAGGCGCGGCGTACTTCGGCGTCGCGTTGCAGCAGCGGCGCGTCGGCAGGCGGCTGCGCGCCGCTCTCCTGCGGATCGCGCTCCAGTTCTATATCCGGGGTGATGCCGCGATGATTGATGGATATTCCGGACGGCGTGTAATACAGCGACGTGGTCAATTTGATGGCCCGGTCGCCCGACAAGGGAATGACGGTTTGTACCGAGCCTTTGCCGAAGGTCCTGCGTCCCATGAGCCTGGCGCGGTGGTTGTCCTTGAGCGCGCCGGCGACGATCTCGGCCGCAGACGCCGATCCGCCATTGACCAAGATCACGATCGGGGCGCCGTTCAGCGCATCGCCGGGAGTCGCATCCATCTCGAATTTCGATTCCGCGGTACGGCCCTTGGCAGTCACGATGACCCCCTTGTCGAGAAACGCGTCGGATACCGACACCGCGGCCTCCAGTACGCCGCCCGGATTGTTGCGCAAGTCGAGCACCAACCCTTTGAGCGGAGCGCCGTTGCGCTTGCGCAAATTCTTGAGCCCGGCATTAAGGTCATCGCCGGTGGTTTCGCTGAACTGCGAAATCCGCACGTAACCCATACCAGGTTCGAGCAACTCGGTCTTGACGCTGTGCAATTCGACGCGAGAGCGCTTGAGAGTGAATTGCAGCGGCTCCGAGCCGCCTTCGCGCAAGATGCCGATCTTCACCGTCGTTCCTTCCTTGCCGCGCATGCGCCCGATCGTGTCCGTCAAGGTCGTTGTGTTCACGGGAATGCCGTCGATGGTCGAAATGATATCCCCGGAGCGGATCCCGGCAAGGGCGGCGGGGGAACCTTCGAAAGGAGACACCACCACGACTTCATCGTCCTCCATCGACACCTCGATGCCGACCCCCGAATACTGACCCGAGCTGCTGATCTTGACCTCATCGTATTCATCGCCGTCGAGATAGGCGGAATACGGGTCCAACGATGACACCATGCCGCGGATCGCCGCCTGCAGCAGTTGATGATCGTCCACGGGATTGACGTAATCCTGCTTCACGCGCTCCAAGACGTCGGCGAGCGTGCGCGCATCCTGCCAGGGCAATTCCTGCGCCGCAGGCGCCGTATCGGCCAACGCGCCCGCGGCGAGCCCTAGCGACAGGGCCGCGCCCAATCCGGCGCGGAGCAGCGAATCATGGCGCCATTTCTTGATCATCAGGCGACGCAGCATACGTGCGGCCGGGATTCGCCGCCAGCGGACGGTGGCCTCATGGGTTCGCCTTCATCCAGGCCTTCGGGTCGACGGTCTTGCGACCCTCGCGAATCTCAAAATAGAGCTCCGGATCCGCGCCGCCGGCCTCGCTCAAGGCGGCGATGACATCGCCGGGCGCGACCCAGTCTCCCACGGATTTGTACAAGACCTCGGCGTGGCCGTACAGGGTCATATAGCCGCCGCTGTGACCGATGATGAGCAGCAGGCCCAAGCCCTGCAGCCAGTCGGCGTAGACCACGCGGCCGAAGTAGGGGGCGCGCACCTTGGCTCCGCGGGCTGCCTGGATCATGTCGCCATTCCAGCGCATTCCAGGCGCAGAATTTACATGCTGCTCCTGATAATGCGCGGTTACGCGTCCGGCCACGGGCCATGGCAGCTTGCCGCGCATGCGCTCGAAGCTCTGCGTCGAATCGACCGGAAAGTCCTTGAGGACTCGCGCCAGATCGGCGACCAAGGTTTCCACCGCCTGCTCCTCGCGCTTAAGATCGGCGAGCTGCCGATTGCCGTTCGCCACCTGCTTCTTGATGGCGGCCAGTGCATCGGAGCGCTCGCCGCGCGCACGCTCGAGTTCCGCCATCTCGCGCCCGGCGTCGGTCTGCAGGGATTGAAGGCGCGCCGTCTCCCGGTCGATCTCGTCGACCAGCTGCTGCAGCCGTACGACATGCCCCTGGATGACGTCGATTTTTCCGCTGCGTTCGCGGGCGAAATATCCGTAATACGCGAGGGTGCGGCCGAGGCTCGCCGGATTGCTCTGATTCAACAGCAACTTCAGTTGTTCCTGGCGTCCGATCATGTACGCCGCGCGTACCTGGGCCGCCAGCGCCGCCCGCTCGCCCTCCAAGGCACTCTGCTCGCGCCCCTGCTCCGCGCGCAGTTCGGCGCGGTGACGTTCGGCTGCAGCCTGCGCGGCACGCAGGGCATCGAGTCCTTGACGCTTGGCGGTCACGGCGAGCTCCGACTCGCGCAGGCGTGCACTGAGCGCATCGCGCTGCTTGAGTTCGCCGCCCAGATGGTCGGTGAGTTCAGCGATGCGCGCGCGCACCGCGGCAAGTTTTGCCTTGGCCTGCGCGGAGTCGTTGGGCTTGGGCGCAGCCGCGGCGGCGGCCACCGCCGCTCCCGCACCAGCACGTGCGCCGGCGCCTGCGCGTGGCTCAGAGCCAGCGCCAACGCCAGTGCCGGCGCAAAACAGGGCTGCCGACGCGACGGCGGCGCAGAAGTATCCAAGGCGTCGGTTCATGACGGCAAGCATACAAGCCTTGTGCCCGCTGCTATACTTGCCCGCCCGAAAAACCCTATTGTGCGAGCGCATGCAGCGACTGTTCGAGTACATTGGACATCATCCTTATTTGGCGGCCGCCGCGGTATTGGCTGCCGCCGTCGTGGCTTTTTACGAGATCCGCGAGCGGATGCAGGCGTTTGCCGCATTGAGCGCGGCGCAGGCCGTGCGCCTGATGAATCAGGGTGCCTTGGTTCTCGACCTTCGCGCCAAGCCTTCTTTCGATGCCGGCCACATCGGCGACGCGCGCAACGTGCCCGTGGCCGAATTGGAATCCCAGGCCGAAAGCCTGAAAAAATGGCGCGACAAGAACGTGATTACTTATTGCGACAGCGGCGTCAACGGCGCCAGCGGCGCGCGCACGCTGATGAAGCTCGGTTTCACCAAGGTGTTCAATCTGCAAGGAGGCCTGAACGCCTGGGTCAAGGACAACCTGCCGCTGGCCAAAACCTCGTCGGGCGGCAAGAGCGGAGCGAAATGACCCCTCCGGCGGTGACGGTCTATGTGTCGGATTGGTGCCCGTATTGCCAGCGAGCCAAGGCTTTGTTGGCGAGCAAGAATGTGGCCTTCAGCGAAATCAACGTCGAAGACGATGCGAAGTTTCGCGAGCAAATGATTGCGCGCAGCAATCGGCGCACGGTTCCGCAGATTTTCATCGGCGACAGGCATGTCGGCGGCTGCGACGATCTTTTCGAACTCGATCGCAGTGGAGAACTGGATCGATTAATTCAGGGGGCTTGATGAACGAGGTTAGAACTGAGGGAGCGGAAGCCAACGTCGGCGGAGTCCAGGTGAGCCTGCAAAGCGTTTACTTGAAGGATAGTTCCTATGAATCGCCGAACGGGCCGCGGCTGCCGAACAATCAAGGTTGGGAGCCGAAGTTCCAGCTCAATATGAATACCTCGGCCGAGGAACTCGCCGCCGATGTCCGCGAGGTTCTCCTCACCATCACGCTCGAGGCCAAGCAGGGCGATGCGACTTTGTATCTGGTCGAGGTGAAGCAGGCGGGCGTGTTTTCGATTGCGGGAGCGTCGCCGGATGACCTGAAGCGCCTGATCGGCAGCTTCTGCCCCAGCGTGCTGTTTCCGTATGCGCGGGAAGTGATTTCGGATTTGATCGTCAAGGGCGGCTTCCCGAATTTCCTGCTGCCCCTGGTCAACTTCGACGCCCTGTTCGCACAAGCGTCGGAAACCCCGCAGCCCGGTCTCGTCAACTAAGAGAGATCGGAGGAATGCAGCGCCTGGGTCCCGAACCGATGACCGTCATCGGCGCCGGTTCTTGGGGCACCGCGCTCGCCATTCAGCTGGCCAGGGAGGGTCATCCCACGCGGCTGTGGGGCCGCGATGCCGCGCAAATCGAGGCGATGAGGACCGCGCGGCGCAATGCGCGGTACCTGCCCGGCGCCCACTTCCCGGAAACATTGCAGGTCGCCGCCGACCTGAAAGCGGCGCTCGCAGAAGCACGCGACGCGCTGATCGCCGTGCCTTCGCACGCGTTCCGCGCGACCTTGGAGAGCGTCAAGCCGCTCTTGGGCCCGCAGACACGCATCGCCTGGGCCACCAAGGGATTCGAGATCGCCACCGGAATGCTGCCTCATCAAGTTGCCGGGGAAGTTCTAGGCGACCGCCCGGGCGCGGTATTGTCCGGTCCCACGTTTGCCAAGGAGGTCGGCGCCGGTCTGCCCACCGCCATGACCGTCGCTTCGGCGGATGAGCGGTTTGCCAAGGAGCTGGCATTGAGCCTATCGGGGCCGAGTTTTCGCGCCTATACGCAAAGCGACATCATGGGCGTGGAGGTGGGAGGCGCCGTCAAGAACGTCATCGCCATCGGCTCAGGGATAGCCGATGGAATGGGTTTCGGCGCCAACACCCGCGTGGCATTGATCACCCGCGGACTCGCCGAAATGATGCGTCTCGGCGTCGAACTCGGCGCGGCTCGCGAAACTTTCATGGGCCTTGCCGGCTTGGGCGATCTGGTGTTGACCTGCACCGACGATCAGTCCCGCAATCGCCGCTTCGGCATGGCGCTCGGCCGGGGACACTCGCTGACCGAAGCGCAGAGCGCGATCGACCAGGTCGTCGAAGGGGTGCCCGCGGCGCGCGCGGTGCACTCGGTGGCGAGCCGGCTGGCCGTGGACATGCCCATCTGCCGGGAAATCTATCGGGTCATGTACGAGCGCAAGCCGATCCGGGCCGCGGTACAGGCGTTGATGGGACGGGAAGTACGTTCGGAGACGGAATGACGGCGGGGAGACAACGATGAAGCGACGCTATGTGACGGCCGATGTATTCACCAACCGGATGTTCGGCGGCAATCCGCTCGCGGTGGTGCTGGATGCCGAAGGTCTCTCGACCGCTCAAATGCAGGCCCTGGCGCTCGAGTTCAATTATTCGGAAACCACTTTCGTCCTGCCGCCCGACGATCCGTCCCATACCGCCAAGGTGCGGATTTTCACGCCGCGCACCGAAGTGCCGTTCGCCGGCCACCCGAATGTCGGCACCGGCTTCGTACTGGCGAGGGAGAACCGCTTTGCCGCGGAGGCGCGCGCCGGAATCTTCGTGTTCGAGGAAGCCGCGGGCCTGGTGCCGGTCACTCTGGTGCGCGAGCGCGAAGTAACGGTCGGCGCGGAGGTGCGGGCGCCCGAGAGTCTCTCGCGCAGGAGCGTCGTGTCCCGCGAGATCGCGGCGGCCTGCCTGTCGCTCGATGCGGCCGACATCGCGACTCATGTGCACGTTCCGCAGGTCATATCCGTGGGCCTGCCGTTCCTCGCCGTCGAGCTGCGCAGCCGCGAGGCGCTTCGCCGCTCCAGTCCCAATGTCGCGGCGCATGCGGGACTACTGCCGCTCGACGGAGCGGATGCGATATTCGTGTACTGGCGGGCGGCCGAGGAGCCGGTCGCTTCCGGTGAAACCGTGCTGCATGCGCGCATGTTCTCGCCGCTGGATGGGATCGTCGAAGACCCCGCCACGGGGAGCGCGTGCGCCGCGGCCATCGCCCTTCTGGCGACGCTGAAAGGGGACGATGCAGCCGAGCTTAAGTGGCGGATCCATCAAGGCGTCGACATGGGGCGGCCGAGCCTGCTCATCGGGCGCACCGCGGCGCGCGACGCGCACGTGGTCAGTACGCACATCGGCGGCCAGTGTATCTGCGTAATGGAAGGCACGTTCGTTCTTTGATTGGGGCCGCGCACGCGGACCGGCCCGCGGAAGGCTGGGCGGCGAAGCCGCCCTTAAGCGGCGCTGCCTTCGAAGCCGAGCTGCCGCCACACCTCATAGGCGACGAGCGCCACGGCGTTCGAGAGATTGATGCTGCGGCTCTGCGGCCGCATGGGAATGAACAGTGAATTGCCGCGCCCGACCTGCGAGAGCAGGGCCGCTGACAAGCCGCGGGTTTCGGGACCGAACAGGAACGCATCGCCCTCGCGGTAGCTGACCTCGCTATAGCATCGAAGGCCCCCGGTCTCCACGGCAAAGAGCCGCGCGTCCCCGAGGCCGGCCTTGCAGGCATCGAAGTTCGCATGAACCTTGACGCGCGCGAGGTCGTGGTAATCGAGTCCGGATCTCTGCAGGCTCTTGTCATTCAGCCGGAAGCCCAAGGGCTTGATCAGATGCAGGGTCGCGCCGGTGTTCGCGCTGAGGCGGATGGCATTGCCGGTATTCGGCGGAATCTCCGGCTCGAACAGCACGACATGAAACATCGACGCTAGCGGCCCTGCGCCGCCGGCTCACTCTTGCGCAGGGCGAATTCGGTTTCATAGGCGAACCTGATCCCCTGGCGGCGAAACTCATCGAGGATGCAGAAATTGACGGCTTGCTGCAGATCGAGCAGGGGATTTTGACTGGGCTGCTGCACGAAGTACGACAGCTCGTACAGCAGCGCCGAATCGCCCAAGGTTTTCAGATGGCAGCGCTCGAAGCGGGAATTCGGCTGGCCGCGGACGATGCCTTCGAGGAGCGCCGGAATGCCCTGGAGCTTGTCGGCGGCCGTGTCGTAGGTCACGCGGATGGTCGCGAGCGCGCGCTGTTCCTGTGCACGGCCGAAATTGCGCACCCGGCTCTTGAGGATATCGGCGTTCGACAGAATGATCTGCTCGCCGGTGTCGCTGCGAAGCCGGGTGGTCTTGATGCCGATGTGCTCGACTTTTCCTGTAAAGACATCGATCACCAGCGTGTCGCCGACGACGAAGGGCTTGTCCAAGGCGATCGAGAGCGAGGCGAACAGATCGCCCAGGATGTTTTGCAGGGCCAGAGCTACGGCCACACCGCCCACGCCCAAGCCCGCGAGCAGGGCGGTGATATTGACCCCGAGGTTGTCGAGAGCGACCAGGATCAATAGCGACCAGATCAGCATGCGCGAAACGAAGTTGATGATGTCCAGCGAGCCCGCGAATACCTGATCGGCGCCGCGCTCCAATTGCTTCATCTCCAGATAGAAGCGAACGGAGCGTCCGGCCCACAGGCCCACCTGCAAGAGGATGAGAATGAGCACGGTGTTGGTGACGATGTGGCGCAGCGCGGCGGGCAGAGTCAGGCTGCTTTGCGCGGCGTCCAGGGCAATGGCAAAGAACAGGAATTGCCGGGTATTGCCGATCAGATAGGCGATGAGCCGCAGCGGCATGCGGTGCTGCGCATCCAAGTGCTTCTCATAATGCGCGGCCGTGATACGGCGCAGGATCCACAGCGCCGACCAAACCGCGACCGCCACGACTCCGGCGATCAGCCAATCCGCGAGCGAGTTGTTGAGCAACAGGCGCTGGATCGCATCGAGCTTGTGTGTGAAATAATCGCCCATGGCAGGGCGATTATAACCGGCAGGCGGGCACTGCGTGGGCTACGCGATATTTTCCATGCCGAGCTCTTTCATCTTGCGGGTCAGCGTATTGCGTCCCCAACCCAGGAGTTTTGCGGCGTCCTGCTTCAAGCCGTCGGCCTTGCGCAGCGCGACGCGGATCAAGATGCGCTCGACTTCGGGCACCGCATGATCGAGCAGCCGCTCCGTGCCTGCGTCCAATTCCTGCTCGGCCCAATGCGAAAGCTTTGCCATCCAATCGTGGCTCGAGAGCTGGCCCGCCTGCGCGCCGCCGAGATCGGGTGGAATATCCTCGGCGCGGATCTCGCGTCCCGGCGCGGTGACCGTCAGCCGCCGGCATGCATTGACGAGCTGGCGGACATTGCCCGGCCAGTCGAACGTCACCAGCGCCGTCTCCGCCGGAGAAGTCAGCAATTTCGGTTCCACCCCGAGCTCCTGCCCGGCGACCGCCAGATAATGCCGCAGCAATTCCGGAATGTCCTCGCGCCGCTCGCGCAGCGGCGGAATCTCGATGCGTATGACGTTGAGCCGATGCAGCAGATCTTCGCGGAAGTGACCGGACTTTACCCGCGCCTCCAAATCCTGGTGGGTCGCGGCGATGACGCGCACATCCACCTTCACCGGCGTCTGGCCGCCGACGCGATAGAATTCGCCTTCCGCCAGAACGCGCAGCAATCTCGTCTGCAGCGCCGGCGACATGTCGCCGATCTCGTCGAGGAACAAGGTGCCGCCGTCCGCCTGTTCGAAACGCCCGCGGCGCTGCGTGTCGGCGCCGGTGAATGAACCCTTCTCGTGGCCGAACAGCTCGGATTCCAACAGGTCGGCGGTGAACGCGGCCGTGTTCAGGGCAACGAAGGCCTTGTTCGACCGGGGGCTGTGGCGATGCAGGGCGCGGGCCACGAGCTCCTTGCCGGTACCCGATTCGCCGGTGATCAATACCGTCATGCTGGAACGGGACAGCCTGCCCACCGCGCGGAACACCTGCTGCATGGCGGCCGCCTGGCCGAGCAACTCGGGGATGCTGCGCCGGGCGGCCTCGACGTCGGTCGACACCGTTGCCTGCTGAGCGGCGCGGCGCACGAGATCGACCGCCTTGTCGATGTCGAAGGGCTTGGGCAGATACTCGAATGCGCCGCCCTGATACGCGGCCACCGCCGCGTCCAAGTCCGAGTGCGCGGTCATGACGATGACCGGCAATCCGGGGCGCGACACCTGGATTTCCTTGAGCAGTTCGAGGCCGCTGCGGCCCGGCATGCGGATGTCGGTCATCAAGACGTCGGGCGCGTCGGAGCGCAGAGCCGTCAATACGTTGTCGGCTTGATCGAAGCACTTCGCCGCCATGCCGCTGCCCTTCAGCGCCTTCTCGAGCACCCAGCGGATCGAAGCGTCGTCATCGACCAACCAAACTTGCAGCGGCTTCGGGCTCATACGGGATCCATGGGCAGGGAGATGACGAAAATGGTTCTGCCCGGAGCGCTGTCGAACTCGATCAGGCCGCCGTGGCGGCTGACGAGATCCTGGGCTATACCCAAGCCCAAACCCGTGCCGTCGGAACGGCCGGACACCAGGGGATAGAAAATCGTGTCGCGGATTTCCGGGAGCACGCCGGGGCCGTTGTCTTCGAATTGAATGGACGCCACCAGCCGATGCCGGTGCGCGCCGACGCTCACATTGCCCGCGGCGCGCGTGCGCAAGATCAGGCGCGGCGACTGCACGTGTCCGCCGGACAGAGCTTGGATGGCGTTGCGGCCGAGATTCAACATGGCCTGGATGATGTGATTCGGATCCACCGTGAGCGGCGGCAGACTGGGGTCGTAATCGCGGTCCACGACCACGCCTTCCGGCGCCTCGCTGCGAAGCAGGTGATACACGCGCTCCAGCAATTCATGCACGTTGATCAACTGTTTCGAGGGCGGGCGCCCCGGGCCCAGCATGGAATCGAGCAGATTGGTGAGCCGGTCCGCTTCGCTGATGATGACGCGCGTGTACTCGCGCAGCGCCGGATCGAGGAGCTCCCGTTCGAGCAGTTGCGCGGCGCCGCGCAAGCCGCCGAGCGGATTTTTGATTTCGTGCGCCAATTGGCGAACCATCAAGCGGCTCCCTCCCAGCTGCGCGAGCAAGGCATTCTCGCGCGTCAGGCGGCGGTGCTGGGTGATGTCTTCGACTTCCAGCAGGAAGCGGAAATTATTGCCGAGCGTCACCTGCGTGACGGCGCAGTCCAATATCCGGTCCACTCCTCCGGGCGCCGGCCAGGCAAGTTCCCGCTGCACGACCCCCTCGCTTCCCTGGCGCGCGCGTTCGAAAAGCGGCAGCAGGGCTTCGGCGCCGCGGGTCAGCTCGGTGATGCTGCGCCCGCGCGCCTGGTTGGGGCCGACTCCGAGCAGGTTCTGCGCGGCGGCGTTCAAATAATCGACCTGTAGATCCTGATCCAGCAGAAATACGCTGGTCACCAGGCCGTCGAGGAGCTCTGTGCCCTCGATGTGGATCGTGTTCACCCGCAGCTCAGCGGACACGCGCGGCGTCCCGCCGGCGAAGGAAATTCGCTAGGGCTTCTTGTGCTGCGGAGACAACTCGGAAGGCTGGCGAACGAAAAAGCTGACGCTGTCCGTGCTCATGGATTGGCCCGTCTGGGGGTCGGTGACGGTCGCCGCAATGGCGTAGGTGCCCCGGTCCAAGTGCGGCAGGCTGAATTGCGTCGCTGTGGGTGCCTGGTCCTCGAGCTGCCTGCCGTTCAGGTGCCAGGTGATGGTTTGGTTCGGTTTGAGTCCCGGGTCTAGCTCCAAATTCACGCTGATCACCTCGTCGCCGAAAAAAGTCTGTTCGGGTACGGGTGAGGTGATCGCAAACCGGCTGTAATTGAGTCCGGGCGTCGCGGGCTTCTTGGGGCCGACCGCATTGGCCGCCGCCCGCCCGCCCGCGGCGTTCGCGCCGGAGGTCGGACTGCCGGCCGTGAATATTTTCTCGGCTCCCGGCACCGCTTGATCGGAATAGTGGACGACTCCGTCGGAGTCGGTCCATTTGTAGACCACGGCCGCCTGCCCGGCAAATGCTGCCAGGGTCGCGGCAAGGATCCAGGGTCTCCAAAGGTGCATAAGTCCGAAGCATAGCCCTATCGCCTCCCGGCTACAAAACGAGGTGTGGCCGTTGTGACCGACCACACCTTAAGGCTGTAGCACCCTCCCTCAAAAGGACTCACAAGCTGTAATACATCTCCACTTCGATCGGATGAGTGGTCATGCGCAGGCGCGTGACTTCCTTCATCTTCAATTCGATGTAGGCGTCGATGAGATCATCGGTGAAGACGCCGCCGGCCTTGAGGAACCCGCGGTCCTTGTCCAGATAATCGAGCGCCATATCGAGCGAGTGGCACACCGTCGGTATCTTCTTGTCTTCCTCGGGCTCCAGATCGTAGAGGTCCTTGTCGCCGGGTTCGCCGGGATGGATCTTGTTCTGGATGCCGTCGAGGCCCGCGAGCAGCATGGAGGCAAACGCGAAATACGGATTGGCGGTCGCGTCCGGAAAGCGCACCTCGATGCGGCGGCCCTTCGGGTTGGCGATCCAGGGGATGCGGATCGATGCCGAGCGGTTGCGGGCGGAATAGGCGAGCTTCACGGGCGCTTCGAAACCCGGCACCAGGCGCTTGTAGCTGTTGGTGCTGGCATTCGTAAAGGCGTTGATGGCGCGCGCGTGCTTGATGATGCCGCCGATGTAGTAAAGGGCGATGTCGGAGAGGCCGCCGTATTTGTCGCCCGCGAAAAGCGCTTTGCCGTCTTTTTGCAGGGATTGATGCACGTGCATGCCGCTGCCGTTGTCGCCCACGATGGGCTTGGGCATGAAGGTCAGCGTCTTGCCGTAGCCGTGCGCGACGTTTTGCAGCGCATATTTGAGAATCTGCACTTCGTCGGCTTTCTTGGTGAGCGTGTTCGCCGCGACGTTGATTTCGCCCTGTCCGGCGGTCGCCACTTCGTGGTGGTGCACTTCGAACTTCAAGCCCATCTCCTCGCAGGCCATGGACATCGCGGTGCGAATGTCCTGCTGCGAATCCACCGGCGGCACGGGAAAGTAGCCGCCCTTCACGCCGGGGCGGTGGCCCTTGTTGCCGTCTTCATAAGTCTTGCCCGAATTCCAGGCGCCTTCGTAGGAATCCACTTCGTAGGAGCAGCCGTTCATGCCCGAACTGACGGTGACATTGTCGAAAATGAAGAATTCGTTTTCAGGACCGAACAGCGCGGAGTCGGCGATGCCGGAAGACTTGAGGTAGGCCTCCGCGCGCTTCGCCAGGGAGCGGGGGTCGCGCTCATAGCCCTGCATGGTCATGGGCTCGATGACGTCGCAGCGCAAATCGACCGTGGTTTCTTCGTAGAACGGATCGATCACGGCGGTCGCCGGATCGGGCATCAAAATCATGTCGGACTCGTTGATGCCCTTCCAGCCGGCAATCGAGGAGCCGTCGAACATCTTGCCGTCCTTGAAAAAGCCCTCATCCACCAGCCGCGTGGGAATGGTGACGTGGTGTTCCTTGCCGATCGTGTCGGTAAAGCGCAGATCAGCGAATTTCGCCTCTTTTTCCTTGATCAATTTCAGAACATCGGCGGGAGTCATTTGCGTCCTCGCGAAGGTGGTGACTGTTGGTCCGGCAACGCCGGCCCTGACTGCACTGCAGTTTGTGTGCCATTTTGATGCACATACGGATCAAACACTTGCAATGCGTCAAACGCCGGCACGCATCATTATGGATCAATGACGGAAAGTTGCGCCCCTAATTAGTGCACAAAAGCTGCAAAGAGGCCGCTGCTGCAGGACGCCGGCCCTCGAGGGCCGGCCATGAGCGAATTAAGTGCGCCGCCAGGTACCGAACGTTGGATCGCGCCCGCGCGACGCCTGCGCCGGGCTCGCAGCCACGGGCGGGCGGCGCCGCACCCCGGTGAAGCCTAGGACACGTCGGAGTGGCGTCGATATACTCGCGGGCTTTGTCTTTGCCGCGAGCACCCGATGGCCTCCCCCAAGCCGCCCCGTACCTTTCAGGATCTCATTTTTGCGCTGCAGAAATACTGGTCCGACCAGGGATGCATCATTTTGCAGCCGTACGACATGGAAATGGGCGCGGGCACGTTTCACTCGGCCACTTTCCTGCGCGCCGTCGGCCCTGAGCCTTGGAGCGCCGCCTACGTTCAGCCCTCGCGCCGCCCCACGGATGGGCGTTATGGCAACAACCCGTTTCGCCTGCAGCATTACTATCAATTTCAGGTGTGCATCAAGCCCTCGCCGGACGACTTTCAGGAACTGTATCTGGATTCCCTGCGCTCGCTGGGTTTCGACCTGCTCACGCATGACATCCGATTCGTCGAAGACAATTGGGAATCGCCGACACTGGGCGCGTGGGGATTGGGATGGGAGGTGTGGCTCAACGGCATGGAGGTTTCGCAATTCACCTACTTCCAGCAGGTGGGCGGGCTCGACTGCCGGCCGGTGATGGGCGAAATCACCTACGGCCTCGAACGTCTCGGGATGTATATCCAAGGCAAGGAAAGCATCTTCGACATCGTTTGGACGGAGGGCCCATTCGGCACGATCACCTACGGCGACGTGTTTCTTCAGAACGAGGTCGAGCAGTCGATCTATAACTTCGACAAGGCCGACACCGCCATGCTGTCGGTGCAGTTCGACGCCCATGAAGCCGCCTGCCGGCGGCTGCTGGAGGACAAACTGGTTCTGCCGGCCTATGAGCAGATGGTCAAAGCCTCGCATACGTTCAATCTGCTCGATGCGCGGCATGCGGTTTCCGTCACCGAGCGTCAGCGGTTCATTCTCCGAGTGCGCACCCTGGCACGCGGGGTGGCCGAGGCATATCTGGCGAGCCGGGAGGCGCTGGGCTTTCCGCTGCTCAAGCGTTCCGCGGCGGAGCGAGCGGCCTGATGAGCGTTCACGATCTGCTATTCGAGCTTCGTACCGAGGAGCTGCCGCCGCGCACGCTGCTCGGCCTGTCGAACGCCTTGACCGAGGGTGTGCTCAAGGGAATAGACGCCGCCGGCATCCCGCATGGGAAAGTACGCGGCTTTGCGACCCCGCGGCGTCTCGCCGTGTATGTTCAAAAATTGGCGGAGCAGCAGCCCGATCGCCAAGTGGAAAGACGCGGGCCGCCGCTCAAGAATTCCTTCGATGCGGCGGGCGCCCCCACCCAGGCTGCCGCCGCGTTCGCCAAGAGCTGCGCAGTGCCGGTGGCCGATTTGACGCGGATGGAAACCGATAAAGGCGCCTGGCTGATGTTCCGCGGCACCGAGCGCGGGCACGCCACGACGAGCCTGATCGGCGACATCATCAACCAGGCGATCGCGGCGCTGCCCATCGCGAAGCGCATGCGCTGGGGCAGCCGCACGGCGGAGTTCGTGCGACCGGTGCACGGCGTCGTTCTTCTGTATGGCGACGCGGTGGTCCCGGCCCGGGTGCTGGATCTGGAGTCGGGACGAATCACCTTCGGCCACCGCTTCCATGCGCCCAAGCCGATCAGCCTGAGTTCGGCCAAGGGGTACCAAGGCCGGTTGCGCCGCGCCCGGGTGGTGGCGGATTTCGCGGAGCGCCGCGAATTGATTCGCGCCGGAGTCAGCGAGGCGGCGGCGGCGAGCGGCTCGGGAGGAAGAGCGTTGATCGACGCTGCGCTGCTGGACGAAGTCACCGCGCTGGTGGAGTGGCCGGTGCCGATCGCGGGCCAATTCGAGCAGCGGTTCCTGAGCCTTCCGCGCGAGGTGGTGATCGCCACCGTGCAGGATCATCAGCGTTATTTCGCGGTCGAAGGCGCCGACGGCCGGTTGTCGGGCTGGTTCGTCACCGTCAGCAACATAGAGAGCCGCGATCCTTCCAAGGTACGGGAGGGAAATGAACGGGTCGTGCGGCCGCGCTTGAGCGATGCCGCATTCTTCTGGGAACAGGATCGCAAGATTTCTCTCGAGGAACATGCCGCCCGCCTCGGCGGCGTCACCTTTCAGACCCAGTTGGGCAGCTATGCCGACAAGACACGGCGCGTCAAGGCGCTGGCGGAGGCGATCGGCGGCCGGATCGGCGCCGGCGCGCTCGTGGGGCAGGCCGCCGAGCTCGCCAAGGCCGATCTGATGACGGCGATGGTCGGAGAATTTCCGGAACTGCAGGGCACCATGGGTCGCTACTACGCGCAGGCGCAAGGTTGTGCCCCAGAGCTGGCGCTGGCCATCGAGGAACACTATCGCCCGCGGTTTGCGGGAGACTCGCTGCCGACGACGCGGACAGGCCAGGCGGTGGCGCTCGCCGACAAGATCGATACGCTGGTGGGCATCTTCGCCATCGAACAGCGGCCGACCGGCGCCAAGGATCCCTTCGGGCTGCGCCGGGCGGCGGTGGGGCTGCTGCGCATTCTGCTCGAGGGGCGGCTGGACTTGGACCTGGTGGAGCTGCTCGGCGAAGCGGCCGCCGCGCAACCCGTGCAACGGCCGGGCGTCATCGACGAGGTGTACGATTTCATCGTCGAGCGGCTCCGCGGCCTGCTTCTGGAGCAGCCCGGCACCACCATCGAAATGCTGGACGCGGTGTTCGCGAACCGCCCGCGCTCGCCGCTGGATGCGGTCACGCGCTTGGACGCATTGAAGGAATTCCTGCTCCTGCCCGAGGCCGGCATTCTCGCGGCCATCAACAAGCGCATCGCCAATATCCTGAAGAAGAATTCGCCCGGAAGCGAGGCGGCGGTTCGAGTGGAGACTCTGGCCGAAGATGCCGAAAGGCAACTGCACCAGGTATTGCGCGCCCTGCGGGTTCCGGTGGAGGACGCGGCCGCGCAACGCCGCTATGCCGACAGTCTTCGCGCTCTGGTGGCGTTGCGGGCGCCGGTGGACGAATTTTTCGAGCGCGTCATGGTCATGGACGAGAACATCGAGCGGCGAAACAACCGGCTCGCCTTGCTGCGCGACGTGCAGCGGCTTCTCGGCGGCGTGGCCGATCTTTCGCGCCTGCCGGGCTGAATCGACCTCGTGCAGCTGTTCCGCTCGCTGCTTTTTACCGCCTACATGATGTTCTCGGCATGCGTGTTCGGCGGCATCATGGCGCTGGGCTTTTGGCTGCCCTATCAAGCGCAATTTGCCATCGCCCGCTGCTGGGCGCGGATCTTGTTCTGGGTGCTCGAGCGTTTGTGCGGCCTGAAATTCACCGTCGAGGGGCGCGAGCGGATTCCGGCCGGCAATCACATCATCATGAGCAATCACTCCTCCGCGTGGGAAACCGTCGCGCCCTTCCTGATTTTCCCGCCGCAGGTGTGGGTGCTGAAGCGGGAGCTGCTGTGGATTCCCTTTGTGGGCTGGGGATTGAAGTTGCTCCGGCCCATCGGCATCAACCGCGGCGAAGGGCATCGCGCGGTGAATCAGGTCATCGAGCAAGGCAAGGCGCGCCTCGCGGACGGCTTGTGGATCGTCATATTTCCCGAGGGCACGCGCGTCGTCGCCGGCGAAACCCGCAAATTCGGCGTGAGCGGGGCATTGCTCGCCATCGCCTCCGGCAAGTGCGTGGTGCCGGTGTCGCACAATGCGGGCAAGTTTTGGCCGCGGCGGGGCTTCGTGAAAAAGCCGGGGACCATTCGCCTCATCATCGGCGAGCCGATCGAATCCGCCGGCAAGAACCCGCGGGAGCTGAACGAGGAAGTCAGACAGGCGATCGAAGCGGGCCTTGCCCGCATTGCATCGTCAGCGACGCAGTGAGCGGCGCCATGACGCCATGCTCTCGAACACTCCGTCGCGCAAGATCAGACGGTGCATCAGTGCCGCGCCGAGATGAACGAGAAATACCGCAAACAAGAGCAGGGCGAAATCGGTATGCAGCCGGCGCAGCCAGACGTACAGCGTCGGGTCCTGCGGCAGGATGGGCGGTAACCGGAACGAGCCGACGGCGGCGGCGGATTGATCAGCCGGTCGACCCAGCGTATGGCCACCAGCAGGAGGATGGCGATTCCCAACGGCCGGTGGATCGCCACCAGGAAGCGGCAGCGCGCCGATACCGAGGCCGCCATGCCCATCCCTAGGAACAGCATGGCCAGAACCATCGCCGCCATGAGCCGATGCAGAACGCGGGAGACGGCGGGGAAACGCGCGGGCGCCACGACCTCCGGCGGGTTCACTTCGCGTCCACCGCGCCGGGCGCTTTTTGCTTCTTCTCGCCCAGCCGCAATGTGAATGACCGGGCATAGGCGGCCGAGCGCGCGCTGAGCAGCGGATCGTCCGAGGGTTCGATGCCGGAAGGCACGTGAGCACCAACCGCCATTGGACGGGCTTCTCCCGAACCTGCGCGATCAGATCGTCAAAGAGATAATTCTGATCCGCATCGCCATGCTGTGCACCGCCGCAGGCGAGAGCGAAGCGGCCTACCAGGGGAACGCGGCCCTCCGCAAAGACGGCAGCCTTCGACACCGGGGAGGGTTCACCGTTCTATCGTATACTTTTGGAGTTCATGCTCACAGTCGTTCTGTTCTTGAGTTCCGCCGGTGCGATCTACTTCGCGTGCGAGTTCTTCGTCAACGGCGTCGAATGGCTGGGCCGCAAGCTGGGCGTGGGCGAAACGGCGACCGGCACCATCCTCGCGGCCTTCGGCACCGCGCTGCCGGAGAGCGCCGTGACCTTCGTCGCCGTCGTGTTCGGACGGAACGCGGCGCAGAAGGACATCGGCGTCGGCGCGGCGCTCGGCGGACCGATGGTGCTCGCCACGATTTCCTATGCGGTGGTCGGTTTCGCGATGCTGTGGAACCATCGCCGCCTGGGCCGCACCACCCAAATGATCGAATGCGATTCGCAGCGGCTGCGGCGCGATCAGACCTGGTTCCTGTGCCTGTTCGCGGGCAAGGTGGCGCTCGGCCTGATTGCGTTCAGTTATAAGCCCTGGCTCGGAGCCTTATTTCTGCTGGCGTACTCGGCGTACCTGGTGCGCGAGTTGCGCGGGGCGCAGGTCATCGGCGAGGAGAGCCTGGAACCGCTCAAGCTGCACCCGAAGGGCGATCCGGGCTTGCTGTGGCCCCTGATCCAGACGACTCTCGCGCTGATTGCCATCGCATTCGCATCCAAGGTGTTCGTCGGGCAATTGGAAACCATCGGGATCTGGGCGGGGCTGTCGCCGCAACTGGTGGCGCTGCTGCTCAGCCCGGTCGCCACCGAATTGCCCGAGACCGTGAATGCGCTCATCTGGGTCCGTCAGGGCAAGGAGCGCCTGGCGCTCGCCAATATATCGGGGGCCATGATGATTCAGGCCACCGTTCCGACCGCCCTCGGCTTGTTCTTCACCACGTGGATATTTTCGCGCGCTCTGATCGTCTCGGGTGCCATCACCCTGGCGGCCGTGGCGGTGCTGCTGGTGCTGTTCGCCAACAAGGCGGTGAATGCCCGCTCGCTGATGCCGCTCGCGGCGCTCTACGCGGCTTTCGCCGCGATCATCGTTTTTCTATAGCGGCACCGGCGGCGTTCTT
>Ga0182013_10001319_pt1 | contig 34121 bp, 36 predicted proteins | sample 612S2MmetaG_FD_120487 | JGI IMG/M metagenome (GOLD analysis project Ga0182013, IMG submission 120487) | Permafrost microbial communities from Stordalen Mire, Sweden - 612S2M metaG | ecosystem: Environmental > Terrestrial > Soil > Wetlands > Permafrost | place: Sweden: Stordalen | collected... | reverse complement strand
CGCAGCCGGTCGGGCCGTACGGTTCGCTGTCGGTCACCGAACCACCGGTTTCGGATCCGGTGACCGGTTCGCCGCCCACGGACGCTTCGATGTTGCCCGTGTTTTCGCAGTGCGTCGCGTTGAACGTGAATTCGGGACGGTCGACCTTGACCTCGACGGCCTTGATCCGGAACGGCACACCGTCGCGGCTCTGGGGCAGCGGTTCGCTGACGATCGTCAGGGCGCCCGTTTCTTCGTTGACCTCGATCGCGGCCTGCACGACGACGGTGCCGAGGTTGAATGGTCCGGCCTTCGCGGGAACGACGATGTCCAGGCCGAACGGGCCTTCGGCGCCGTTTTTGAGTTTGGTCGGCCCGGCGAGGTAGACGGGCCCGGACACGGCGTAAGGTTCGCTGCCGACGCCGGCCTCGGTGGTGGCCGTCGCGATCCGCGAGTTCGCGGGGCATGTTTCGGTGCCTGATTCGAGCAGCGGCACCGTCGATTCGCACTTCGTGACGCCCGAGACTTTGCCGAGCAGGCCGGCGGGCATTTTGACCGTGATCTGGCGCAGCGTCTGTTCGCGGTCGTCGGGACGCGCGACGATCGTCGTGAGCGGCGAGTACTGGCCCGCGGCGGGGTTCGTAGTGCCGGCCGACAGGCTCGGGCTGAACGGCAGGGTGGCGGGGCATGCGCCGCCTTCGCCGTCCCAGCTGATCGGGAACGTCGGTTCGTCTGTCACCGGCGCGGTTCCGGGGACGGCGCCTTTGCCGGCGATCGAGCCCGCTTCGCTCCACGCGGTGAGCGTCGCGTCGCTCGTGAACGTGCCGCAGGTCTGCGGGTTCGCGAGCGTGGCGCGCGGGCCGCCCTTGAGGTCCAGTTTCAGCGTCGAGAACGGGAACTGCGGGTTGTTCAGGAACGTCGTTTCGAGTTGCCCGACCTTCAGGCCGCCTTCTTCGGCTTCCGTTTCGAGCGTTCCGGCGATCGTCTTGCCGGCGAGCTTGATGTTGATTCCCGCGTTCGGCGCTTCGGCTTCGATGTAGAGCTTGAAGATCTTGCCTTCGCGGTCGTCGGCGGCGTTGCACGGGTTGCATTCGGGCGTGCCGATGAAGACCGAGCCCTTCACCGGTTCGGTCAGCAGCGCTGAGTTGATCGTGACTTCACCGACGCGGGAGCCCGATGGGCAGTTCCCGGGGCTGGTGCTTTCGATCGAGAACTGTTCGGGGGTGCACCCTTCAAGGCCGTTGGCCGCACTCGGTGAAAGCACGACGCCGGCGGGAAGCGTGACCTTCGTGTCCTTCAGCGGCGGCGTCACGAGTTCGCCTTTTTCTTCGTGCTGGGGAAGCTTCAGTTCGAATTCGTAGCCGGACGGCGCGGCCGCCTTCTGCGAGCCGCCTTCTTCGGCAGGCCGCTGGCGGAACTGCACTTCCGGCTTGAACGACAGGTTTTCGCAGCCGGTGACCGCGGGCTCGGCGACTTCGGCGGTGGCGAGCGCGCTCAGCTTCGGTTCGCCGTTTTCTTCGGTCGGCACCGGGTTCTCCCAGGAGTCGTAGAAGAGCTTGGTCGTCGGGGCTTGTTCAGCCGATGCCAGGCAGTCCGACGGGTTCGTCAGGAACGGGCGCACCGGCGATTCGTTCGATTCTTCGCCGGTCTGCGATTTGCCTGCTTCTGCCGGGTGTTCTTTGAAGCGCCAAGGCGTGTGCGAGGGGTCTGCGGGCGTCCCCCACAGCGTAATCGAGACGCCGTTGATGTTCTCGCCCTCATTGGTGTTGGCCGAGAGGACGGTGACCTGGTATTTGCCGTTGATCTTCTTGACGTGAGCGTCGAAGCGGATCGCCTGCTGTTCGTTGTAGAGGAAGCCAAACTCGGCGGGCGTTCCGATCTTGCCCTTCGGCGTTTCGAGGTTGTAGATCGCAGTCTGCACCGGCGATTCGCCCGGGTCGGCGAAGTTCCGCACGAACAGCGTCGCGATGCCGACCTGCGTTGCCGCGGGGCAGTGTGTTTCCTTCGGGCCGCCCCTCAGGTAGGACGCGAACTGCGCCTGGGTGCATCGCGGGTGCGTGGCCGCGTTGCCGATGAAGCCTTCGGGGAGCATCACGTTGGCGTCCTTGAGGTTGCCGTGCGACTCGACTTCCCGGACCCCGCCGGTCTGTTCCGGGGTTTCGAAGTTGATCGTGTTCATGAAGAACGTGGTGGTCGCGGAGTACGGGTGTCCACCGGCGACGGTGTACTGTTCGCCGGCCGCTCCGTAGGCGCCGGCCTTGAAGTCGTGGACACCGAACGGCGCCGCGGTTTCGCTGACCAGGGCGCTGTCTTTGACCGTTTCTTCAGGAGATCCGCCGCCGCTGATCCTGGCCGTGTCGACGAGGTTTTCGCCATCGGCGAGCGTCGACGGGTTGGCGTACGCAGTGATGTCGATCGGCGCCCCAACGCTGTCCGCCTGAGCCACGGTGGTCGAGGTGCATTCAACTTCCTTGGCGCCTGTCTTGATCTTGCAGGTCCACGCGCCATTTGTGCCTTCGGCGGTCAGCGCTTCGGTGTGGGCGGGCAGCGTGTCCGTGATCGTCGTGGTCCCACTCGTCGGCGCTCCGCCCCGGTTGTTCGGGATGAGCACGTACTCGACGAGGTTGCGCGTCCCGACGTGGGTCGCTTCCAGTTCGCCTTCTTCAAACGCTTCGTCCGTTTCAAGGAAGTAGCCCGGCGGGAAGACCTTGCCTTCTGCCGTGGCCGACACTTCTTCGGCTTCAGCGTTGTGGGTTTCTTCGTTGGTCGGTTCTTTTTTTTCGATTTCGAGCGCCGGATTCAGACCGAGCAGCGAGCCGACGAACTTGACCTTGTAGGTCCATTCGGTCGGAAACGAACCTTCGGGGCCGCCGCTGACTTCGACGTTGCCGGCCCCGATCAGTTTGATTTTTTCAAGCTTTTCCTGAACTTCGCGAGCTGTCGCGTCGGGAGCCATCGGTTCCGTCTTCGCGTGGGCGCCTTTTTCGGTTTCGAACTTGGCGGTCCATCTGCCGATGTGGCCCGCGAGCGCAATTTCGAATTCCTCGGGTTCCGGGGCGAGCCTGGGGATGTTCGTCGGCCCGTGGTTGACGAGCAGTTCCCAGCGGGGAGCCGGCGCCGTTTCCGCGGCCTGCGCGGCCGGAACCACGACGGCAGCTGAGAGAAGCACGACCAGCGCCGCGATGGCGAGCCGTGTACGTCCGAGCCTTACCCCGATGAACCCCGATCCCATTTTCTCCCTCTCCATGCCCCTCACGAGAACCCTTGCAACAGCCTGTCGCCGAGGCGACGAAAGCTGGCTGAAGACCTTACTACCGACCTCAAACACGCGCGCAGGTTGATCGATGCGGCGCGCCCGCCAGATGGATCGCTTCTCATCCGGCACGGTGTCCCGCGGCCCCGACCCCGCCCTTGGGAGGCCCTTAAGCGGCGGCGGCGGCCGCCCCGAGGGACGACCGCCGCCACTTTTACACGTTCATGTAGCGGTCAGGACCGCAACATGGATGGTGCTTATTCGACCGTGATCCCGCCGTTGCTGTCGGAAACCGTCCAGGTTCCGCTGAGGTGCCCTTCTTTCGGGCAGATAGCAGCGGTGTTCGGGTAGGTTTTGTTCAGCTTGAACAGCTGGTTCGTCGTCGTGAATTCAAGCGGCACCGGTGAACCGGGGCTGCCAGCGTTGAACGACGAGATGATCTTGCCGGCTTCGAACTCGCATTTGTTTTTTTCGCCGAGTTCCGGAACGAGGAATTCGGAGGTGAACGTCACCTTGCCTTTGGAGACCTCGCTCTTGACCTCGTTCGTGCCTGCCGAACCCGAGGCCTTGAACTCAAGCAGCCAGGGGAACTTCGACGTCACGATCTCGACCGGCGCGCCGATCGAGGTTTTGCAGGCGCCAGGAATTCCGAGGAACGTGCCGTTCTCTTCATCCGAGCTGGAGTTGGCCTTGATCGTGCTCTCGTTGACACCGCTCGTGCTGAGTGTGCCGGTGAGCAGGCTGTTTTCACATTCCAGCGTGCCGGCGCTCGTCACCGTGACGAGGTTGACGCTGTGCGCTGCGATGGTCGCGCCGCTGGCGAGACCGCCGAGCGGGTCCTTCATGGTGATTTTCGTCGACGCGGAAGCACTACCCGCGAGCACAACGCCAATCGCCATGATGGCGACGAGCGCGAGGCCCATGATCTTGATGCGCTTCATATTTTGATTTGCTCCTTGTATCCCTCTGAACAGAAGTTGGCCGGCCAACAGCTGGCGGGCCTTGCAGCCACCCGACGATGCCGGGCTTACGACAGTCGGCGGTCAGCCCGAAACCAGGCGGACCTCCCCAACCGATGTGTCGCAACACGTGAGGTCGACCGTAGTTGCGTACGCGACGCTTCGGCAACGGCCGACCGGGAAATCCTTCCCCTTCGTGACACTCGACATCATGTCGTCAAGGAACCTAGCACACGATATGACCGTTGGTCAACCGGTTGCTTTTCGCACGGTTGAGCGGGATTCGGCTGGCTGGACAGCCAGTTGGGCTGGACGGCGCAGCGCAATGGTCAGCGTGGGAAAGCGCTTTCGCGCTGGCCGCACAGACCGCGATTTCCGCCCTGCCGGACGGCGCGTCTCTAAGCGATCTCTAAAGCGCCGAGACCTGCTCGCGTTCCGCGACGCGGAACGAAGAGCCGCAGCCACAGGCTGCCACCACGTTCGGGTTCTCGACCTTGAAGCCCGCGCCCTGCAGGCCTTCCTGGTAGTCGATCGTTGAACCCTCGACGTACTCGAGGCTGTCACGGTCGACGAGCAGCTTGAGCCCGCGGCTCTCGAAGACGAGGTCGTCGTCGCGCTGCTGGTCGAAGGCGAGCTGGTACTGGAAGCCAGAGCAGCCGCCGCCCCGCACACCGACGCGCAGCCCAGCGACCGAGAGGTCGGCGTTCTGCGCCTCGAGGAACTCGCGGACCTTCTCTGCGCCAAGCTCGCTGATCGTGATCACGCCGTTGATTATAGGGCCTAGTTGCGCGCGCAATCGACTACTGTGGCTTCGATGCCTTCGGCAGAGGAGATCCGCGAGCAGATCGAGGCGGCGATCGACGGCGCCCGGGCCGAAGTGCTCGACACGACGGGCGGCGGAGACCACTTCCAGGCGACCGTCGTGGCGCCCGCTTTTGAGGGCATTTCGCGGATCAAGCAGCACCGCATGGTCTATGACGCACTCGGTGGCCAGGTCGGCGGTGCGATTCATGCGCTCGCGCTCACCACGCGCGCGGCCTAAGCAACGAACGAGCAGGAGCGAACCGTGTCCCAGAACGATTTCCCCGAGGTCCCGATGGCCCAGCCCGCGCCGGCCCCCGAGGCGGCGCCAGGCTCAAACGAGATCCGCGACGCGATTGCCCAGGCGATCGCCGAGCACCGCGTGATCCTCTTCATGAAGGGCACCCCGCAGGCTCCCGCGTGCGGCTTCTCCGCGCGCACCGTCGCAATCCTGCAGCAACTCGAAACAGAGTTCGCCGCGGTCGACATCCTGCCCGACCCGCGGATCCGCCAGGAGCTCTCGGCGATCTCCGAATGGCCGACGATCCCGCAGCTGTTCGTCGATGGCGAGCTCGTCGGTGGTTGCGACATCGTCACGGAGATGTTCGAGTCCGGCGAGCTCCAGTCAGCTCTCGGTTAGTTAGTGTCCGCGCCGATGGCGCAGGTCACCGTCACGACGGACACGACGCAGTACATGCCGGCGGAGCTGGCGCGAGGTAACGACATCGGCGTGGTCAGCCTCTACTGCGGCTGGTCGGCCGCGGAGGAGCGCGAGTCGCAGATGGTCGGCTATGACGCCTTCTACCGGCGGCTCGCCGACGACAGCGAACTGCCGACGACCTCGCAGCCCTCGATCGGCGACTACCTCGACCTGTGGCAGCCGCTGCTCGACGACGGTCGCGACATCGTGTCGGTCCACCTCGCGGGCGGGATCTCCGGCACCGTCGAGGCGGCGCGCCAGGCCCGCCTGCTGCTCGTCGAGCGCGGTCTCGGCGAGCGCGTCGAGGTGATCGACGGAGAAACCGGCTGCGGGGGCCTGGCCCTGCTCGCGCTCGCCGGCGCGGCGGCGGCGCGTTCGGGCGCGACGCGCGAAGAAGTCGCGTCGAGGATCGTGGAGGCCAAACGCCGGCTGCGGATCTGGTTCGCCCTGGACACGCTGACCTACCTGCGCCGCGGCGGGCGGATCGGAAAAGCGCAGGCCTGGCTCGGCGGCACGTTGAAGATCAAGCCGATCCTCTCGCTCGAATACGAAATCACCCCGGTCGAGCGGGTGCGCACCTCGCGCCGCGCCTTCGAGCGAATGGTCGACTACGCACAGGAGCTCAAGCGCATCGGCGCCGACGCGTGGGTCGTGCAGCACATTCAGGCTCCGGACGAGGCTGAGCGTCTGGCCGACCGCTGCCGCGAGGTCTTCGGCAGCGATCCGATCTTCGTCTCGGAGATCGGCCCGGTGATCGGGACGTATACCGGGCCGGGCCTGCTGGGCGTCGGCGGCGTCGCCGCTTCGGCGCTCGACTAGGTTCAGCGGGCGCGGCGGCGCCGGCGGCGGCGCAGCAGGGCACGCCCGACGATCAACGTGCCGAAGGCGACCGCACCGAGGACCAGTTCGGGCTCGTGGCGGCGAACGTGTGCCCGCCAGTCGAGCGTCTTCTCGACCTCGCCGCGCAGCTTGTCGACCGAGGAGACGAGTTCGCCTCGCTGCTGGTCGATCGAGTTGCGTATTTCCTCGGGTGTTCTGGCCATCACTCCTGCCCCTCAGCCGGAGGCCCGGCCTCCGGGTCGCTGTTCGGTGCCTCGGGCGTGCCCGCCGGCGGCTGATCGGCGCCCGCGGCGGGCGGCTCGGCGACCGTCGGCGGCGCGGCGGCCGGCGCCGGCGTGGGCCTCGCCGCCGCAGCCACGGCGACCGGAGCCGGCACGGGGGCCGCAGGTTGCTCTTCGAGCACCCCGGAAATGTCGCTGCGCAGTTTCTGGGCCTCGTCGATTGCCATCGTCGGAACCGGCGGCGCGCCTTTTTTGACGACTTTCGAGGCGACCAGCCCGGCGATCACGCCGAGGATCACAAGGATCACGGCCATCGCGAAGAAGCCCCAGAAGTACGTGAAGTCGTTGCCCGGCAGGATGTAATAGAGCAGCCACGCGCAGCCGATCAGCAGGAACAGCAGCGCGGTGACGAAGAACACGCCGGCGACGACGCCGACGACGGTGCCCTTGGCGATGCTCGTCGCCTTGACTTCGAGCTCGGCCTTGGCGAGTTCGATCTCCTCGCGAACGAGCTTGCTGGCGCGTTCGGATACCTCGGCGACCGCTGTCGCAAGGTTGGTCGGCTCCGGTTGCTGCCCTCCGCCGGAGGGCCCGGCGGCACTGCTCACTCGGGCGGCTCCTCGTCAAAGACGCGTTTCCATACAACGCGGGCGCTGCGGTTCACGAGGAAACTCGCGGCAGCCCCCATCGCTGCCAGCAGGCCGGTCCACATCAGTCGCTTCACCAGGTCGTCTTGCATGGTGCGCAGTGTACGCAGGCGGTGCAGCGGAACGCGCTCCCGGCGCGTCAGCCGACCTCGAGTCGTGCCGCTGCGGGCGCCTCGAGGCCGACGAAGATCGTCTCCACGACCATCGTCTTTGCCTGCTCGTAGTAGTCGTCGTCGCGCGGCAGCAGCCCGAAGATCCAGCCTGTCAGGAGCTGCTCGATCGCGCCGTAGAAGGCCATCGCGGCAAAGCGCGCTTCGACGTCCGGCTTGACCTGGCCGTCGGCTTGGGCCTTGGCGACTATCTCGCCGATCAGCTCGAATGCCGCGGAGATCTCGCCGAGGTGCTTGGCGCCGAACGAGTTCGCCGCACGCGTGACCTCGACGATGATCACCTTCATCAGGTCCGGGTCGTGGCGGTAACTGTCGACGATGAAGGAGGCGATCGAGTAGAGCTTTTCGCGCACCGGGACGGGCTCTGCGTCGGCCGCGCGGATCACCTCGAGCATCACGGTCCAGCGCTCGAGGAAGATCGTGTCGAGCAGCTCGTCCTTGCTCGAGAAGTAGTGGTAGAGCAGTCCGTGCGCGACGCCTGCCTCGTCCGCGATGTCCGAGACGCGGCAGGCGTGGAAGCCGCGCTTGGCGAACACGCGCACCGCGGCGCTGAGAATCTGCTCGCGCCGGTCGGCCTGCCGCGCGGTCATCCGGGCACCTCGCTGCGCTGCCGATAGGCGTCGGGCCGGCGCCCGGCCAGCGACGGCAGCGTTTCGCGCACCGCGGCGATCCGGCCGAGGTCGATCTCGGCGTCGATCACGCCAACCTGCTCGCCGCCGTCGGCGAGCACCTCACCCCACGGGTCGACGATCATCGAGTGCCCGCCGGAACGCATGCCGCCGCCGTGCTCACCGACCTGGTTGGCCGCGACGATGAACAGCTGGTTCTCGATCGCACGGGCGCGCAGCAGGATCTCCCAGTGGGCGGCGGTCGTGGTGTGGGTGAAGGCTGCGGGGATCGTGATCAGCTGCGCACCCTCGACGGCAAGCACGCGGTAGAGCTCCGGGAAGCGCACGTCGTAGCAGACCGTCAGGCCTACCCGCGTGCCGTCGGCGAGCCGGCAGAGCACGACCTCCTCGCCGGGAGCGGTGATCGCCGACTCGCGGTAGAGGTGCCCGCCGACCTCGACGTCAAACATGTGGATCTTGCTGTAGGCGCAGTGGACTTCGCCCCGCCCGTCGATCAGCAGGCTGGTGTTGCGCACCCGGCCGTCGGCGCCGCGCTCGAGCACCGAGCCGGCGAGCAAATCGATCCCGAGCTCCGCGGCGAGCTCCCGCGCGAGCGTCACCGGAGGCCCGTCGCGGTCGGCGACGGCAGCGAGCTGCTGCTCATCGGTGCCGAGCGCAGGCCACTTCTCGGGCAGTACCACGAACTGGGCGCCGCGCGCGGCGGCCTCTCTCACGAGCCGGTCGGCGGCCGCGAGGTTGCGCTCGACGTTGGAGTCGGCGTTCAGCTGGACGGCCGCGACGTGCATCGTTCTCCTTCCGGCCGCCATACGTGGGGCCGATTGGAAACAATACCCGCCCCCGCTCAGCTTGCGCCGGCCCGCCGCAGCGCCGCGATCAGCAGCTTGGAGTGCATCGCGCCGATCAGCTCGCGGAGCGGGTCCGTGCCGGCCTGCACGATCTCCAGCGCGCGCTCCACGTCGACCTCGCCGGCGAGCCGCTCGAGCAGCGCCCCGACCTCCTCCTCGACGAGCGGTTCGAGCGCCTCGCGGTAGCGCAGCGTGTCGTAGACGGTGAAGCCCAGCGCCTCGTCGTAGCCGCCGGCGCGGAAGCTCGCGATCGCCTCGATGATCTGGACGTCGTCTGCCCCGTAGCCGCCCCGACCGGGCGAAAGGACGTCGATCTCCTCGAGGCGCCCGAGCACGTTCACCGGCACCCCGTAGCGCGCTGCGGCTCGCCGGCGGGAGATGCGCTCCTCCCCGGCACCGCTCGCGAGCGAGTGCTCGATGATCCGGTCCTGGAGCTCGATCAGCGCGCCGACGCGCTCCGGGCTCTGGTCCAGTGCGCCGCGGATCACGCGCAGCGGCAGGAAGCGCTCCTCCTGCAGGCGCTTGATCAGCGCGATCCGCTCGACGTAGCGCGGCGGGTACCAGGCCATGTTGCGGCTGGTGCGCACGACGTCCGCCCCGTCGCCCAGCAGCCCCTCGCGAAGGTAGTACCGGATCGTTCCCGCGCTGACGCCGGAGCGCTCGGCGAGCTCGCTCATCTTGAGCAGCGGCTCACCGTCGAGGTCGGGTCTGCGGGCCGCCGCGCTCACGCCCGGAAGCCGACGTCCTGGATTTCATCGGTCGCGATCGCCGCGGCGCCCGCGTCGATCAGCGCAGCGACCTCGTCGGCCCCGTAACCCGCTTCCAGGAGCACCGCTTCGGTGTGCTCGCCGAGTGCGGGGCCGGGCAGGCGGCCGTGGCGCCCGGGGGTCCGCGAGAGCTTGACCGGGATGCCGAGCTGGCGGACCGGCTGCGTGGCGCCGGGCTGGTCGATCTCGACGACCATCCCGCGCGCCTGGACCAGCTCGGAGTCGAGCGCCTCATCGAGCTCGAGCACCGGCTCAAGACAGCAGTCGTGTTCGCGCGCGAACTGCTCCCACTCCGCGCGCGTCCTGGCCTCGAAGATCGCGCTGACGGCGCGGTGCGCGTCGCTGCCGGGCCTTTCGAACTGGGCCGCGATCAGGTCCTCGCGGTCGACCCCGCGACAGAACGCCTGCCAGAACTTCGGCTCCAGCGCCCCGAGCGAGACGAAACCGTCGCTGCACTCGTACGGCCGGTAACAGATCACCGCGCCGGCTAGCAGCAGCTCGCCGCGGCGCGGGACCGTGCCGTCGGCGAAGTAGGCGCCGGCGACCATCGCCAGCCACGACAGCGCGCCGTCGGACATCGACACGTCGACCAGCTGCCCCTCGCCCGAGCCTGGCCGGCCGGGGCCGCCGTCGCGCTCGCGCAGCGCGGCGAGGATCCCGAACGCGGCCATCAGCGCGCCGCCTCCGAGATCGGCGATCTGGCCTGCGGCCTGGACGGGCGGCCCGCCGGCGTCGCCGGTCAGCGCGAGCAGGCCGACAAGACCGAGGTAGTTCATGTCGTGGCCGGAGGCCGAGGTCTTCGGCCCGTCCTGGCCGTAGCCGCTGATCGCGCAGTACACGATCCCCGGGTTGACCTCGCGCATCCGCTCGTAGCCGACGCCGAGCCGCTCGAGCACGCCCGGCCGGAAGGACTCGAGCACGACGTCGTGCTCTGCCACGAGCCGTAGCAGCGCCTCGCGGCCGCCGTCGCTCTTGAGGTCCAGGCGCACCGAGCGCTTGTTGCGGTTCAGCGACAGGAACAGCGCCGAGCGGGCGCTCTCCTGCGCGCCGTCGACGTACGGGGGTGACCAGCGCACGTAGTCCCCCATGCCGGTGTCCTCGACCTTCAGAACGTCGGCGCCGAAGTCGGCCAGCAGCAGCGAGCAGAAGCCGCCCGGCAACAGGCGCGAGAGGTCCAATACGCGGATCCCCTCGAGCGGCAGACTCACCGCTCGATCCCCAGCATCGCGCGCGCCTCCTGCACCGTCGCGGGGCGCCGTCCGACGTCCTCGGCCATCGACCGGGCCTTGGCGATCAGCTCACCGTTGGAGGCGGCCATCCTGCCGTCGGGCAGGTAGAGGTTGTCCTCGAGTCCGACGCGGATCGAGCCGCCGAGCGTCAGCGCCGCGGCGACGAGCATCCACTGCTGGCGGGAGATGCCGATCACGCCCCAGTGTGACCCGGCGGGGATGTTGTCGACCATCGCCGCGAGGTTGCGCGCGGTCGGCGGGATGCCCCCGACGACGCCCATCACGCAGTCGACGTGCAGCGGTGTTTTGAGCACGCCCATGTCGATCAGCGGCTCGAGGCTGCCGACGTGGCCGACATCGAAACACTCGTGCTCGGGTTTGATGCCGAGCTCGTTCATCGCTTCGAGCAGCGCCATGATCTCGTCGAAGGGGTTCTCGAAGACCATGTTGAAGACGAACGCTTTGCGCGTGCGCGAGTACTTCGCGTAGTTCATCGAGCCCATGTTCAGCGCCGCGACTTCGGGCCGGCAGGCGCGCAGGTAGTCGATCCGCTTCTCGACGGGCACGCCGATCGTCCCGGTCGAGAAGTTGATGATCGCCGCGTCGCCGACCTCGCCGCGGATCGCGTCGCTGATCGCCTGGAAGTCCTCGATCTCATAGCTCGGCGTGCCGTCCGGTTTGCGGGCATGGATGTGGATGTGCACGCCGCCCTCGTCGACGATCCGCCGCGCCTCGGCGGCGTACTCGGCGGGCGTGTAGGGGATCGCCGGGCACTGCTCGCGGTTGGCGATCGCGCCGGAGATGGCGCAGGTGATCACTACGGGGTCATCGACGCTCATACCGGCACCACTCCGTTCCTCTTCCAGGGTCGCTCGACTTTCTTATTCTCGGCCATCTCGAGCGCCCGGCAGATCGTCACGCGCGTCTCGCGCGGGTCGATCACGTCGTCGATCATGTCGTTGCCGGCCGCGATGTAGACGTCGATGATCTTGCGGTACGCGTCGATCAGCTCGGCCTTCTTGGCCTCCGGGTCGTCGGCTTCGTCGACCTGCCGGCGCATCACGATCTCGACCGCTCCCTCGGCGCCCATCACCGAGATCTCGGCGCTTGGCCAGGCGACGATCAGGTCCGGTTCGTAGGCCCGGCCGCACATCACGAAGTAGCCCGCGCCGTAGGCCTTGCGGGTGATCACCGTGATCTTCGGCACCGTCGCGTTGGCGACCGCGTAGAGCATCTTCGCGCCGTGGCGGATGATCCCCCCGGCCTCGACCTTCGAGCCGACCATGAAGCCCGGCACGTCCTGCAGGAAGACCAGCGGGATCCCGTAGGCGTTGCAGAGGTTGATGAAGTGAGCGGCCTTGTCGGCGGCGTCGTTGTCGAGGATCCCGCCGAGCTGCTTGGGCTGGTTGGCGACGATCCCCGCGGGCCGGCCACCGAAGCGCACGAAGCAGGTGATCAGCGTCTTGGCCCACTGGCCCTTGATGTCGAAGTGCTTGCCGTCGTCGGCGATCCGGCGGATCACCTCGTACATGTCGTAGGGCTTGCGGTTGGACTCCGGGAGCACGTCGAGCAGCTCCTCGTCGGCGCGGTCGATCGGATCGTCGGTCGCGACGAAGGGCGGTGCCTGTTCGCAGTTCTCCGGCATGAACGAGAGGTATTCCTTGATCCGCTGGATGCACTCCTCGTCCGAGGCGACTTCCATGTCCCCCACCCCGCTCTTGCGGCAGTGCACGCGCGAGCCGCCGAGCTCCTCCTGCGTGACGTCCTCGCCGACCGCGGCGCGCACGAGGTGCGGGCCGGCGAGCGCCATCGAGCCGCGGCCCTTGACCATCGGCACGAAGTCGGCGAGACCCGGGATGTACGCCGTGCCGGCGGCGCACGGCCCCATCAGCGCCGCGACCTGCGGGATCACGCCGCTCATCACCACCTCTTCGCGGAACAGGAAGCCCGAACCCGCGAACAGCGAGCCGACGGCCTCCTGGATCCGGGCACCGGCCGAGTCGAGCAGCCAGATGAACGGGATCCGCTTGGTCAGCGCGAGCTCGCGCAGCCGGGTGACCTTCAGCTCGCCGGTCATCCCCATCGAGCCGGCCATCACCGTGAAGTCATACGCGCAGATCGCCGCCAGCCGACCGTCGACCTTGCCGTAGCCGGTCACGACGCCGTCGGCGGGCGCCTCACGGCCCTCCATCGCGCGCTGCGAGAAGTGCGGGCGACCGTGGATCCCGAGCTCCACGAACGTCCCCTCGTCCGCGAGGAGCGCGATCCGCTCGCGGGCGGTGAGCTTTTCGGCGGCGTGCTGGGCCTCGATCTTTGCCTCGCCGCCGCCGAGCTTGATCTGCTCGCGCCGGGCGAGCAGATCCTCTACCAGCGGGCGCAGCAGCGACTCGGTCTGCTCGGTCATCAGTGTCCTTTCCAGACGGGCTCGCGCTTCTCGAAGAAGGCCGTCGCGCCCTCGCGGATGTCGTCGGTTGAGAATGCGAGCGAAAGCTGCGCGCGCAGGTAGTCCAGGGCCTCGTCGAGCGGCATGTCGAGCTGGCGGCGCATCGCTTCCTTGCCCAGGCGCATGATCACCGGCGAGTGCGAGGCGAGCTTGCCGGCCCACTCGTCGGCGAGCGCGTCGAGCTCGGCGTCCGCGACGACGCGATTGACGATGTTCGCGTCCAGCGCCTTGGCGGCGTCCCAGCGCTCGCCGAGCAGCAGCAGCTCGTTGGCCAGCTTGCGCGGAACGTTGCGGAAGATGACGGCCATGATCATGAACGGGAACGCGCCGATGTTGATCTCCGGCGTCCCGAAGCTCGCGCTCTCGCCGGCAACGATCAGGTCGCAGCACAGCGCGACGCCGAGCGAGCCGGCCAGCGTGTGCCCGCGCGTGACGCAGAGCGTCGGCTTGGAGAGCGAATAGATCGTCCGGAATAGTTCGACGAACCGCTCGCTGCCAAAGTGCTTGATCACCAGCGGCTCTTCCGCGGCGAAGCCGGCGAGGTTCGCGCCGGAGGAGAACGTCCGCTCGTGCGAGGAGCGCAGCACGACGGCGCGCACGTCCTCGCGCTCGTCGGCCTCGCGGAAGGCGGCGTGCAGACCCTCGAGCATCTCGACCGAGAGGGCGTTGCGCCGCTCCGGGTCGTCCATCGTGATCGTCGCGACGCCGCGCTCGTCGACGTCGAGGATGACGGGGTTCTCGGTCATGGCCCGGCATCGTAACCCGAACCGCCAATGATTGAAAGTGCGTAGCTTCACTCTTTACTTGTCGGCGGCGCTGCGTTACGGTGCCAAGGACCTTTCCCGGACCAGAGACCCAAGGAGCAACAGACCCCATGGCGACGAGCTCAGAGACCGTCATCAAGCCCGACTTCGAGGCCAGCCGCAAGCACTTCATCTTCACCGAGGAGCACGAACAGCTGCGCGAGTCGATCCACAACTTCGTCGTCAAGGAGCTCGCGCCGCACGCCGAGGAGTGGGAGGAGACAACCTTCCCCGACTCGGTCTTCGGGCGGATGGGCGAGCTCGGCTTCCTCGGTCTCGACAAGCCCGAGCAGTACGGCGGCCAGGGCGGCGACTACTACACGAGCCTGGTGCTCGCCGAGGAGATCGTGCACGCCAATTCGGGCGGCCTGGCGATGGGCCTCGCGGTCCACACGGACATGGCGATGCCGCCGATCCTGCTGCTCGGCACCGAGGAGCAGAAGCAGGAGTGGGTCGTGCCCGCGATCAAGGGCGAGAAGATCCTCTGCCTCGGGATCACCGAGCCAGACGCCGGCTCGGACGTCTCGGGGATCAAGACGCGCGCGGTCAAGGACGGCGACGAATACGTGATCAACGGCTCCAAGACCTACATCACCAACGGCCATCGCGCCGACGTGATCGTGCTCGTCACGAAGACGGACCCCGACGCCGGCTATGACGGCTTCACGCTGTTCCTCGTGCCGATGGACGCTCCCGGCGTGATCCGCGAGAAGCGCCTGCAGAAGCTCGGCATGCACGCCTCGGACACGGCGCTGCTGGCCTTCCAGGACGTCCGGGTCCCGGAGAGCGCGGTGCTCGGCCAGGTCGGCAAGGGCTTCTACCACATCATGTGGGAGCTCCAGGGCGAGCGTCTGATCGGCGCCGCCGGCTGCGTCGCGGGCGCCCAGAAGTGCTTCGACGTCACGCTGAACTACGCCAAAGAGCGCAAGGCGTTCGGCCGCGAAATCGGCCGCTTCCAGGCGATCCGCCACAAGTTCGCGGAGATGGCCACGAAAATCGAGTCGGCTCGCCAGATGACCTACTCGACCGCATGGCGCTTCAACAACGGCGAGTACCCGGTTCGTGAGATCTCGATGGCCAAGCTGCACGCCGCGCGCGTGGCCTGCGAAGTCGCCGACGAATGCATCCAGATCCACGGCGGCGCCGGCTACATGAAGGAGTACGGCGTCGAGCGCGTCTGGCGCGACATGCGCCTGAACCGGATCGGCGCGGGCACCGACGAGATCATGCTCGACGTGATCGGCCGCTCCTACGGCCTCTAGCCGCCCGCGGTGCCGCCGACCCCTCCCTTCACCGAGGAGCACGAGGAGCTCCGCGCATCGGTGCGCGGTTTCATCGAGCGCGAGCTCGCGCCGCACGCCGAGCGCTGGGAGGACGAGGAATGGTTCCCTAACGACGTCTTCCCGAAGCTCGCCGCGCAGGGGCTGCTCGGCCTGAAGTACCCGGAGGAGCTCGGCGGCCAGGGTGGCACGTGGCTCGATGATGCGGTACTCGCCGAGGAGCTCGCACGGATCGGCTCCGGCGGCGCCGCCGCCGGGATCGGCGCCCACATCTCGATCGCCACGCCGCCGATCTGGAAGTTCGGCGACGCCGGCCAGCACGAGCGCTACCTCGCGCCGGCGATCCGCGGCGAGAAGATCGGCGCCCTCGGGATCACCGAGCCCGGCGCCGGCTCGGACGTCGCGGGCCTGCAGGCGGCGGCCCGGCCCGTCGACGGCGGCTGGCTGGTCAACGGCGAGAAGACCTACATCACCAACGGCGTGCGCGCCGACTTCATCGTCACGGCGGTCAAGACGAGCGCGCAGGGCGGCCATGACGGGATCTCGTTCCTGATCGTCGACCACACCGACGAGGTGGTCTCGGCGCCGCTGAAGAAGCTCGGCTGGCACGCCTCGGACACCGCGACGATCAGCTACCAGGACGCCTTCGTCCCCGCCGAGAACCTGCTCGGCGGCCTCAACGAGGGCTTCAAGCTGATCATGGCCAACTTCCAGTGGGAGCGGCTCGTGATGGCGCTCGGCGCGGTCGGCGCGATGCAGCTCGCCTACGAGAAGACGGCCGCCTACGCCAGGGAGCGCACAGCGTTCGGCCGGCCGCTCTCCGGCCACCAGGCGATCCGCCACAAGCTCGTCGACATCGCCACGCGCCTGCACACCTGCCGCTGCGTGACCTACGACGCGCTGCGCCGCTTCGTCGAAGACGAAGCCGCCGTGAGCGAGGTCACGATGGCCAAGCTCGTGACCCAGCGCGCCGCCTTCGAGGTGATGGACGAGTGCCTGCAGATCCACGGCGGCGCCGGCTACATGCGCGAGTACTGGGTCGAGCGCGCCGCGCGCGACGCACGCCTGGGCCCGATCGGCGGCGGCACCGACGAGATCATGCGCGAGATCCTCGGCCGCGTACTGGCCCTGTAGAGCCCGGCGGGGATAAGGTTCCCGGGCCCCCAACCAAAGGAGTGAAGGCAACGATGGGAGTACTTGACGGCAAAGCCGCGATCGTCACCGGCTCGGCGCGCGGAATCGGGCGCGCGACAGCGGAGCTGCTCGCCGCGCAGGGCGCACGGGTCCTGATCAATGACCTCGACGGCGACGTCGCCCAGCAGGCGGCCTCCGAGATCCAGGGCGAGACGACTGTCTTCTCCGGCGACCTCACCAAGCCCGGCGTCGCGGAGGCGCTGGTCAAGAAGGCCGCCGACGACTTCGGCCAGATCGACATCATCGTCAACAACGCGGGCTACACGCTCGACGCGCCGATCCACAAGATGAGCGACGAGCATTTCCAGGCGATGCTCGACATCCACCTCGTCGTCCCGTTCCGCGTGATCAAGGCCGCAGCACCGTACCTGCGCGAGCCGGCCAAGCAGGAGCGCGAGGAAGGCAAGGAGGTCTTCCGCAAGATCGTCAACGTCTCCTCGACCTCCGGCACGTTCGGCAACGCCGGGCAGGCGAACTACTCGTCCGGCAAGGCGGGCGTCGTCGGCCTGACGAAAACGATCGCCAAGGAGTGGGGCCAGTTCAAGGTCAACGTCAACGCTGTCGCGTTCGGCTTCGTCGACACCCGCCTCACGCAGGCGAAGGTCGACGAGAACACGATGACCAAGGACGGCGAGACGATCCAGCTCGGGATCCCGGAGAACCTGCGCGCGATGGCCTCGATGATGATCCCGCTCGGGCGTCCCGCGACTCCCGAGGAGGCGGCCGGCGGCGTGTTCTTCCTCTGCTCGCCGTGGTCGAACTACGTGCACGGCCAGACGCTGCACGTGACGGGCGGGCTGTTCGGGGGAATGACCGGCTAAGGGTCAGAAGTCCTCTCACTCGGCGTTCGCGCTGCGCCGGCCCTTACAAGGTCGGCGCGGGTCGACCGCAGGCGAACATCTCGCTTGCGGCCCGCCCGCCATCCGTCCACCCGCCGGCACGCGCCCGTCGATCCGCCCGGGCGATCTGTTCTGCTGTCCATGCACCGCGCAAGGGCGTCGTCTCCCGCGACGCGCTTGCCAACAACCTGGAGGTAGCAATGGCCGAGATTCCAGACCAGCCTTCCGAGGGCGAGGTCCCCGTCGACCCGGCGGCGGCCACCGGCCCGCCGCCGGCGCCGCCGCTGCCGCACGTCGAGTACGCGCCCGGCGAGACGGCGATGAATCCGGTGTCCGCGTGGAAGCTCGTCGTACTCGAGCGGTACACGAAGTTCGATGGCCGGGCCCTGCGTCAGGAGTACTGGTGGTTCGCCCTGGCCAACTTCATCGTCCTGATCGCGCTGTTCATCCTGTCCGCGATTTCGAAAGTCTTCTTCGTCCTCTACTTCCTTTACGCGATCGGCGTCATCATTCCGAGCATCGCGGTGACTGTCCGCCGCCTGCACGACACCGATCGCAGCGGCTGGTGGATCCTGATCGACTTGATTCCGTTCATCGGCCCGATCGTGCTGCTCGTGTTCCTGTGCATCGACAGTTCGCGCGGTCCGAACAAGTACGGCGAATCCGAGAAGTACCCGCTGGCAGCCTGACCACGGGATCGCCTGCGCGGCGGCTCCTGCGCTCGGGGACTACACCGAGCGCAGGTCGAGCAGGCAGCCGGAGAAGTATTCCCCGGCGGCCGAGCAAAGGTACGCCACGAGCGTCGCGACATCCGCGGCGCTCGTTTCGTTTCCGCGAGCGATCGCGACGACCGTGATCGCCCGTCGTGCCCACTCGATCGAGAGCGTGCGCGCCAGGTTCTCGAGCGCCGCGGCGGCGGCCTCGTCAGGCGGCGCTACCAGGAGGATCCGCCCGCCGCGCTCTGACTCGATCAGCCGCCCGGCGTAGGCGTGGACTGCCGCCCACACCTCGCTGAGCGAATCCCCGAGCGCCGGCCCAGCGGCGCCCGCGGCGTCGACGACGAGCGCCTGCGGGTCGTCCCCGGGCTCCTCGACCTGGGCGCCGAGCCCGGCGAGCAGCTCGCGACAGGACTGGGCGACGTCGCCATCACCGACCGCGGTGACAGCGATCCGCGTCCCGACGAGCAGGCCGGGGCGCAGGAGGTCGGCGGGCGCGCTCAATAGTCGCGGTCCGTCGGCGGGTCTTCGTGGATTCCCGCGGGCGGCACGGCTATCGGCTCGAACGGCTCGAGGCCGCCTCGGGGGCCGCCGAGGGCTTTGAGCTTGAAGTACATGACCGCCGCCGCGAGCGCGCTCACGGGGGCCAACAGGACGCGGAAGACAACGGTCACGACGATCCCGACAGCGGTGCTCACGGCGAAACCGATCAGGCCGATGACGAGCGAAACGATGAAGACCAGGATGAAGAGCAGCACGAGGACCCCGAACACCTGCCACGCGTGGCCGCGCACCATCGCCCGGCTCATTGACAGCGATTTGAGGCCCCCGGGCCGCTCGAGCACGATGATCGGCGCGAACACGGCCCAGACGGTGATCAGGATCAGCCCGGGCACGATGAAGAACACGAACCCGATCACGGTCGCGATGCCGGCGACGAGCGAGACGACGATCAGGCTGCCAAGGACGGGAATCACGGACCGCAGAAGCCGCCCCGCGTCGGGGTGGTCCTGGCCTTTTTCGACCGCGTCGACGAGCTCGACGACCATCCCCGTGAAGACGAACTGGGCGACGAAGCCGACAACTGTGGCGAGGAAGGCAAGCCCGAGATTGCTGCTGCGTTCGAGGACCACCGCGAGGATCGCGGGAAGGCCGATGATCAGAGCCGACACCGGTACCCACACCGAGGCCTGGTCCCCGTAGACCGAGAACACGCGGCCGATCACGCCGCCGATATCGAGCTGCTTGCCTTCCACCGCTACCTCCCGGTTTGCTGGCCGTGTGCGGACAGGCTACGCCACCGCGGGGCCGCCAGAGTGGCGCTGCTCGCGGTAGCGGCGCTTGACGGCCTTGCGTCCGTCCCGCTGGATGCCGTCGTACATGCCGCGGATCTGGTCGAGGATCGCGTCGGCGACCGCCTGCTGCTGCTCGCGAGTCGGATCGTCGGTCTGCTCCCAGATCATCGGCTCGCCGTACTGGACCGTGACGCGCGGAAACTGCAGGCGCTTCCAGTTGCGGACCTTCGAGGAGCCGACGACCGCGACCGGTACGACCGGCGCGCCGCTTTCGAGCGCGATCCGCCCGATCCCCGGCCGGGCCTTCTCGGCGACTTTGCCGGTCCTGGATCTCCCCCCCTCGCAGTACATGCAGATCGTGCCGTCGCGGGCGAGGATCGCCTCGGTCGTCGTGAAGGCCTCTTCGTCGCGGGCGCCGCGCATCACGGGGTACACGCCGCCGTAGCGGTAGATCAGGTCGGCCGGCGATTTGAAGAGCTGGGACTTGGCCATGAAATGCACGCGCCGGCGGATGAAGCAGCCGACGAGAAAGTGGTCCATGAAGGAAAAGTGGTTCGGCGCGAGGATCAGCGGTCCCGAGCCGGGCACGTTCTCGACACCGATCTGCCGATTGCGCAGCACGAGCAGCATGTAGGGCGTCAGCGTCAGCCGCACGGCCTCGTAGACGAAGTTCGCCTCGCCGCGGCGGACCTGTTCGTGGTAGCGGGTGAACGTCTCCGGCGGACGGGGGTCGACGTACTGCTGCTCGCGGAGCTTGACGTCCTCGCTCATCAGGGCGAGCCTAGATCATCGAACCGCGGCGAACCCGCTGGCGTCCACGCGCCCGACACGCGCGCCCAATATCTTCCACGCGACCGCAGACGATCGAGTAACGGAGGAAGCGATGACCGACATCCCGGCTCACATCACCGGAACGGTGTGGAAAATCGAGTGCGAGGTCGGCGACGAGATCGCCGAGGGCGACGTCGTGGCGATCCTCGAGTCGATGAAGATGGAGATGCCCGTCGAGGCCGAGGATGCCGGCACCGTCGTCGAGATCCGTTGCGCGGAGGGGCAGTCCGTGAGCGAGGGCGACACCCTCGTCGTGCTTGAGTAGCTCAGTGGCCGCTGCCAGCGAAGCGGGCGAGCTGCTGGTCGACGAGCCGTCGGCCGGCGTCGTGCGCCTGACGATCTCCAACCCCGCCAAGCGCAACGCGCTCGACCACCCGATCCTCGACGCGATCACGGCTCAGCTGTCGCAGCTCAGTGAGGCGAACGCAGCGCGCTGCGTGATCATCACCGGCGCGCACGGGATGTTCTCGGCGGGCTACGACATCGGCGAGATCCCGGCCGATGAATTCGAGCAGCGCGCCGAGGCCCTCGTCGCGCACCCCTTCACGGAGGCGATCGAGGCGCTCGAGGCCTTCCCGCTGCCGACACTCGCGGCGCTACCGGGCCACACGATCGGCGGCGGGCTCGAGCTCGCGCTGGCGTGCGACCTGCGCATCGCAAGGAGCGCGATCAAACTCGGCATGCCGCCCGCCAAGCTCGGACTCGTGTATTCGCACACCGGGCTGCGGCGCTTCATCGACGCCGTCGGCGCTGCGCGCACGCGCGAGCTGTTCCTCACCGGCGAGTACGTCGACGCCGAGCTCGCGCTGAGCTGGGGGCTCGTCAATCGCGTCGTGCCCGAGGACCAGCTCGAGCCCGCGACGCTCGCGCTGGCCGCGACGCTCGCCGCCAACGCGCCGCTCTCCCAGCGCGGCAACAAGCGCGTGATCGCCGAGCTTTTGCACTACGAGGCGCAGCTTCCGGCCCACGTCGAGCAGGAACTGATCGAGCTTCGCCGCGCCTCGTTCGCCTCGCAGGACATGCGCGAGGGGATGCGCGCGTTCGCCGAGCGCCGGCCGCCGGTCTGGCGCGGCGAATAGATCCCGCAGCTTGCGGACCTCTGCGGCGCACGCGTCCGCCGAATTCCATAGCTTGTCCCCCGTGCCGCCCCTGATTTCACGCCAGGAGGCCCTCACGCTGGGGGAACTCGAGGACCACCAGGCGATCGAGGAGCTGATCGAGCGCGCCTGGCGGGCGCGCGTCGAGCATTTCGGCGACTCGACCGACCTTTGCTCGCTGGTCAACGCGAAGTCCGGCGGCTGCGCCGAGGACTGCGGCTTCTGCGCCCAGTCGCGCTTCGCCGAAGCCGAGACCCCGATGCACGCGATGATGGAGCCCGACCAGATCCTCGAACACGCGCGCGCCGCCGAAGCGGCCGGCGCCCACCGCTTCTGCATGGTCACCCAGGGCCAGGGGCTCTCCAAGCGGGACTTCGAGAAGTACCTCGAGGGGGTGCGGCTCGTCTCCGAGCACACCAACCTCAAGCGCTGCGCATCGATCGGGCACATCTCGCCCGATCGCGCGCGGGCGCTGAAGGACGCGGGCGTCCAACGCGTGCACCACAACGTCGAGACGGCCCACAGCTACTACGGCGAGGTGACGAGCACGGTCCGCTACGAGGGCCGGCTGCGGACGATCGAGGCTGTGCGGCTCGCGGGGCTCGAGACCTGCGTCGGCGGGATCCTGAACCTCGGCGAGAGCCGTGAGCAGCGGGTCGAGATGGCCTTCGAGCTTGCCGAGATCGACCCGACGAGCGTCCCGATCAACATGCTGAACCCGCGGCCCGGCACCAAGTTCGGCGACCGCGAATACATGGATCCCTGGGAGGCCGTGAAGTGGATTGCGATCTTCCGGCTGATCCTTCCCGACGCGCTGTTCCGCCTCTGCGGGGGGCGCGTCGAGAACCTCGGTGAGCTGCAGCAGCTCGGCGTGCGGGCCGGGATCAACGGCGTGATGCTCGGCAACTTCCTCACGACGCTCGGCAACGAGCCGTCGCTGGACCACGAGATGTTCGTTCGTGAAGGGCTGAACATCGCCCGCCCGCGGGACAACGCCGCGAACCCGCGCCCCGATAACCGCTCCGGTTGGATGCAGGGCAGCTCGCCGGTCGACGGCGAACTGCCGAGCGAGCAGCCGGCGGCCACGATCGACCTGAACATTCGAGTCTGGGATCCATCGACCCAGCTGCGCTTCAAGGCGAAGGCGCACGTTCCCCCGCGCCCGGACGGCGCCACGAACAAGGTTCCGGCCGCCTAATCGCCGCGTGACCGACGTCGCGGCCCGCCTGCAGGAGATCGAGCAGCTCGGCTTGAGCCGCCGAATGCGGATGATCAGCGGCCCCCAGGGGCCCAACGTCATCCTCGACGGCGAGCCCGTGCTGCTGCTGTGCTCCAACAACTATCTCGGGCTCGCCGACCACCCGCAGGTCCGCGAGGCCGCGGCCGACGCGGCACGGCGCTGGGGTGTCGGCGCGGGCGCCTCGCGCCTGATCTCCGGGACGATGACGATCCACCGCCGGCTCGAGGAGCAGCTCGCGGAGCTGATCGGGACCGAGGCCTGCGTGCTGTTCGGCTCCGGCTACCTCGCGAACCTCGGCGTGATCGGGGCGATGGCCGGGCGCGGCGAGACGATCTTCTCCGACGAGCTGAACCACGCTTCGCTGATCGACGGCGCGCGCATGGCGCGATCCGAGGTCGTCGTGTACCGCCACCGCGACATGGAGCACCTCGAGTCGCTGCTCGAGCGCTCGGGCCGCGGCGGCAAGCTGATCGTGACCGACTCGATGTTCTCGATGGACGGCACCGTCGCGCCGCTCGAAGACATCGTCGACCTGGCGCGCGAGTACGACGCGCAGACGATCGTCGACGAGGCGCACGCGATCGGCGTGCTCGGGCCGGGCGGTCGTGGTGCCGCGGCGCGCGCCGGCCTGGAGGGCGAGATCGACGTGGTGATCGGAACGCTCGGCAAGTCGCTCGGCAGCTACGGCGCCTTCGCGTGCGCCAACGAGCAGACGATCCGCCTGCTCGTCAACAGCGCTCGACCGCTGATCTTCTCCACCGCGCCCGCCCCGCCCGCCGTCGCCGGAGCGCTGGCTGCGCTGAAGATCATGCGCGAGCGCCCCGATCGGGTGGCGAAGCTGCGCACAAACGCCCGGACGCTGAGGGGCGCCCTGGCACAGGAGGGCTTCCCCGTCGGCGAGAGCCCGATCCAGATCGTGCCGCTGATCATCGGCGACGAGCACCAGACGATGGGCGTCTGCCGCGCGGCGCTCGAACGCGGGATCTTCGCGCAGGGCATCCGCCCGCCGACGGTTCCGGCCGGCACAGGCCGTCTGCGCCTGACGGTCATGTCGACGCACAGCGCGGCCGAGCTGCGCGAGGCCGCCGGCGCGCTGGCGGCCTCGGTCCGCAGCGTGGGACTCGACCCCGAGGGCCTTGTCCCCGCGATCAGCGAGCTCGAGCCGCAGACCGTCGAGCCGCTCTACGCGGTGCCCGGCGACGAGGACCCGATCGATGTGACGGCACGGCCGTTCGACTTCGAGGCACTCGGCGCACAGCCGCCTTTCGACTCGGACCGCTCGGGCCAGGCGGCATAGAGAAGCGCTGAATTTCGCCGAACGGTCGGGCGTCCGTGCAACGATGCGCGCGACGACCCCCCGCCGCGCCCGCGGGGCAACCCCCGCCAACACAGGAGGCTCAAATGGACCTGCAGCGCAAGCTCACGGTCGAGTTCATCGGCACTTTCTTCTTCGTCTTCGCGATCGGCCTGGCCGTCGCCAACGCGGGCACGCTGGCACCGCTCGCGATCGGCTCCGCGCTGATGGTGATGATCTTCGCCGGGGGCCACGTCTCCGGCGGGCACTACAACCCGGCGGTCAGTACCGCGGTGCTGCTGCGGGGCAAGATGGCCAGCAACGAGTACCTGCCGTACATTGCCGCGCAGATCCTCGGCGCGCTGCTCGCCGCCGGTGTCATCTCGGCGCTCGGCTACTCGCCGGCTAGCGTCGCCCACGTGGCCTCGGCCGGCAAGATGCTGGTCGTCGAGTTCGTCTTCACCTTCGGGCTCGCCTGGACCGTCCTCAACGTCGCCACGACGCGCGGCACGGAGGGCAACTCGTTCTACGGCCTGGCGATCGGCTTCGTCGTCGTCGTCGGTGCGTTCGCCGCCGGACCGATCTCAGGCGGGGCCTTCAACCCGGCTGTCGCGATCGGCGCGATGGCGTTCGGGCTGTTCTCGTGGAGCAACGTCTGGATCTACCTGATCGCCGAGTTCCTGGCCGGAGCGGTGGCGGCCTGGATCTTCCTTTACACCCAGCCCGGCGAGAAGGTCAGCGGCGACCAGCTCGCGGCGGAGACGGAGAGCTAGCCTCGACGCGCGGGTGAGCACGACGCGTGGACTATTCGTAACCGGCACCGACACGGGCGTCGGCAAGACGATCACGAGCGCCGCGCTGCTCGCGGCGATGCGCGCCGCGGGCGAGCCGGTGCTGGCGTACAAGCCGGCGGTGACCGGCACCGAGGAACCGCCCGGCGCCTGGCCCCCGGACGATCAGCTCCTGGCGCGCGTCAGCGACGACGACCCGCGGGCCGTGACCAGCGCGACGTTCGGCCCGCCGCTCTCGCCGCACCTTGCGGCGCGGCTGGCGGGGCAGCCGCTCGACCCCGCGGCGCTGATCGCCCGTGCGCGCGAGCGCGCCGCCACCGGGACGCTGGTCGCCGAGGGGGTCGGCGGCCTGCTCGTGCCGCTCACCGACAGCTTCACGATCCGTGACCTCGCGGCGGCGCTCGCGCTGCCGGTGGTGATCGTCGCGCGGACCGCCCTGGGCACGATCAACCACACGCTGCTGACGATCGAGGCAGCGCGCCACGCGGGCCTGACCGTCGCCGCCGTCGTGCTGAACCAGTGGCCGGCGGACCCGGGGGTGCTCGAACTCTCCAACCGCGAGACGCTCGCCGCGCTCGGGGAGGTCGAAGTCGCGACGCTCGGCCGTGTGGCGGACATCGATGGGCTCGCGGCGGCCGGCGAGAGCCTGCCGTGGCGGCGCTGGCTGGCTCAGCCGACCTCGGCGGCGGCGCACATCGCCTGAGCAACGCGGTCGAGGTCGGCTTCGCCGATCACGTACGGCGGCATCGCGTAGACGAGGTTGCGGAACGGGCGCAGCCAGACGCCGCAGGCGACAGCGGCCGCGCTGGCCGCGGCGACGTCGACCGCGTGGTCAAGTTCGATCACGCCGATCGCGCCGCGAACCCGGACCTCGCCGACGCCCGCGAGCTCGCCGGCCGGTGCGAGCCCCGTGCGCAGGCCCGCCTCGATCGCGGCGACCTGTTCGCGCCAGCCGCCATCGGCGAGCAGCTGCAGCGACGCGAGCGCCGCGGCACACGCGAGCGGGTTGCCCATGAACGTCGGGCCGTGCATCAGCCCGCCGCCCTCGCCGGCAGAGACCTGCGCCGCGACCTCGGCGGTGCAGAGCATCGCCGCGGCCGTCATGTAGCCGCCGGTCAGTGCCTTGCCGACGCACATCACGTCCGGGACCACGCCCGCGTGTTCGCAGGCGAACAGCTCGCCGGTACGCCCGAACCCCGTCGCGATCTCGTCGAAGACGAGCAGCATCCCGTGCCTATCGGCCGTCTCACGCAGCACGCGCAGCGAGTCCGGCGCGTAGAAGTGCATGCCGCCGGCGCCCTGGACGACCGGCTCGATCACGATCGCCGCGACCTCATCGGCGTGGCGCGCGGCGAGCTCCTGAACCGTCGTGCTCCACTGCTCGTCCGCGGGGCCTCCCGAGGCACCCGGCGGACGAGGCGCGAAGAGCTGCCGGGGCAGCAGGCCGGTGAACAGCGAGTGCATCCCGCCGACCGGATCGCAGAGCGCCATCGCGCCGGCGGTATCGCCGTGATAGCCGCCGCGGACGGTCATCAGGCGCGTGCGCTGCGGGCGCCCGACCGCGCGCTGGTACTGCAGCGCGAGCTTGATCGCGACCTCGACCGAGACCGAACCGGAGTCGGCGAGGAACACGCGGTCGAGCTCGCCCGGCGCGAGCGTGACGAGGGTGTCGGCGAGTTCGATCGCGCCGCGGTGCGTGAGCCCGCCGAACATCACGTGGGCCATGCGGCCGAGTTGGTCTTCCAGCGCGCGGTCGATCGCCGGGACGCGGTAGCCGTGGATCGCGCACCACCACGACGCCATCGCGTCGATCAGCTCGCGCCCGTCGGCGAGCTCGAGCCGCACGCCGCTCGCCCCGACGACGGGCAGCGAAGCGTGCGCGGCGGGCAGTGCGCCGTAGGGATGCCAGACGCGCTCGGCGTCGTGCCGAAGCAGCGTCGACCAGTCGCTCATCGCGCCGCGGCGGTCAGTCCTCGTAGCGCGTGAATTCGCTCTTGCGCGCTCCGCACACGGGGCAGAACCAGGTGTCCGGGATCTCCTCGAACGGGGTGCCGGGCGGAATCCCGCCGTCGGGGTCGCCTTCGTCGGGGTCGTAGATGAACCCGCAGGACTCGCAGATCCAGCGCTGCAGCGTCTCGGTGGCAGTCATGGTCTTTCGCGCTCCTCGTCTCGGCAACCTTCGCGCGCGAAGCCTATCGAGGCGATAGCCTGCGGCGGTGGCCAGCGAGGGAATCGGGGTAGAGAGCGAGGTCGGCCAGACGCTCAACGAGGGGGTCCCCGCAGTGCCGCGACAGGCCGCTTCGGTGATCGTGCTGCGCGGCGGCGAGGACCTCGAGGTGCTGCTCGTCCAGCGCACGCCGAAGGCCCGGTTCATGGGCGGCGTCTGGGTCTTCCCCGGCGGCGCGGTCGATGCCGCGGAGGGCGAGGGTGACGCCGCGCACCGCGCTGCCGGCGTGCGCGAGCTCGCCGAGGAGGCCGCGATCGAGGTCGCGGGCCCCGACAGCCTCGTCCCTTTCTCGCGCTGGATCACGCCACGGGAGGTCTCGATCCGCTTCGACACGCACTTCTTCCTCGCCGAACTCCCCGCCGGCCAACAGGCACGGGTCGACGGCGAGGAGTGCGTCGACTACCGCTGGGCCGCGCCCCAGGAGGCGCTGGAGGCGAGCGAGAGCGGCGAGCTACCGATGGTCTTCCCGACGATCAAGCACCTGCAGCAGCTCGCACCGTTCGGCTCGGTCGCCGAGCTGCTCACTTACGCGCGCGGGCGTGAGGTGCTGCCGGTCGAGCCTCGCGTGGTGATGGAAGGCGAGGTGGCGCGGATCGTCCTGCCCGGCGAGCCGGGATACGGCGACGAGTGAGCGGTTCGCGGCCGCAGAGCGAGCCGCTGCTCGATGACTACTCGCGGCAGGCGCTGACCTACGACCGCTCGCGCGCCGCCGACGGCCCGCTGACCGAACTGATCGACCGTGCACTGCGCCCGGCCCCCGGGCCGCGCCTGATCGACATCGGCGGCGGGACGGGCAACTACGCGGCCGCGCTCGCCGCCCGCGGCTGGCGGCCGCTCGTGGCGGACATCTCGGCGCCGATGCTCGAGCGCGCGGCGGCGAAGGGACTGGCGACCTTGCGCACGGACGCGCAGGACCTCGCGGGAGTCGAGGATGCCTCATTCGACGCGGCGCTGATGTTCTCGATGCTGCACCACCTCCCGCAGCCTGACGCGGCGATCGCCGCCGCCTCGCGTGCGCTCGTTCCCGGCGGGCGCCTGGCGATGCTCGCGTTCTCGCGTGAGGATGGCGAGTCGGTCTGGCTCGCCGACTATTTCCCGTCGAGCGCCGCATGGGTCAAGACGAGCCACATGCCGCGCTCGGCCCTCGTCGCGCTGTTGCCCGGCTGTGAGCAGCAGATCGTCACGTTCTCCGGCGAGGACATGAACCTCGCCAGCCTCGCGGGCCGCCCGGAGCTCGTACTCGACGCCGGCTACCGGGCTCAGACGAGCTACTTCGAGCGGCTCGCGCGCGACGATCCGCGAGGACTGGACGAGGGCCTGGCCCGGCTCGCGCACGACCTTGCCGCGGGACGCGCACCGCGACGGCCGGGCACGGCGACGCTGCTGAGCTGGACCCGCCCCTAGGGACCTACCAGTCGCCGAGCTCGAACTGCTGGCGCTCCACGCCGTCGGGCAGGCGCGCTTCGCCGTCGAGCTTCTCGAGATGGGCCGCGAGCGTGACCGCCGCCGCGGGCCGCAACACCGCCGGCGCGTCCGACCAGGCGCTGTCGAGCAGGTCGTCGGTCGTGCGCAGCCCGGCGTCGAGCGCCGCCACCAGGCGCCGCTCGCGCGCGAGGCGGTGATCGATGTACTCGAGCAGCTTCGCGCGCGGCTCGAAGACGGCCGGGCCGTGGCCGGGGCAGATCACCGCGAGCTCGGGGATCTCCGCGATCCGCGCCAACGCCGCGAGGTAACGCGCAAGCGAGTTCTCGCCGGGGGCCACGAAGACGCTGCCTTCGCCTAGCACCGCGTCGCCCGTGAAGCAGACCCCGGCGCCGACGAACGCGAAGTGGTCGGCGCTGTGGCCGGCGGTCGCCACGGCGCGCAGCGGTCCGATTCGCTCCTCGTCCGCCAAGGGGCGGGCGCCGAGCCGCGTCGCCGCCGCGTAGACCGGGGCCGCCGGGTAGCGCGCGCGCAGCTCGTCGAGCGCGCCGGCATGGTCTGCGTGAGCGTGGGTGAGCACGATCGCGCTCGGGCCGCCTCGCTGGTCGAGCGCCAACGCCACGGCGGCGGCGTGCTCGGGCAGGTCGGGGCCCGGATCGACGAGGACCGGCTGATCGTCGCCGAGCAGCCAGCTGTTTGATCCCGTGAGCGTCATCGGCCCGGGGTTGTGCGCCGTCACGCGCACGACGCCGAGGCCGGCGAGCCGGTCCGTTTCGGCCCGGCGCTCCATCGCCTACGTCAGGCTGGCCATCACGTGCTTGACGACCGTGTAGTCCTCGAGCGAGTACATCGAGAGGTCCTTGCCGTAGCCGGACTCCTTGAAGCCGCCGTGCGGCATCTCGGAGACGAACGGGATGTGATCGTTGATCCACACGCAGCCGAAGCGAAGCGCCTTCGAGACGCGCAGCGCGCGCCCGACGTCCCGCGTCCAGACCGACGCCGCGAGACCGTACTTCGTCGCGTTCGCCCACTCGATCGCCTGCTCCTCGTCGCTGAACTGCTGGACCGTGATCACCGGTCCGAAGATCTCGCGCTGGATCATCTCGTCGTCCTGCTCGAGCCCGGCGATCACCGTCGGCTCGACGAAGAACCCCGGACGGTCGGCCTGGTCCCCGCCGGTCACGACCTCCGCCCGGTCAGGGCGGCGTTCGATGAAGCCCGTCACGCGCTCGAGCTGTCTGGCCGAGTTGACCGGCCCGAGCGTCGTGTCCGGCGAGAGGGTGTCGCCGATCACAAAGCCCTTGGCCTGGTCGGCCAGACCCGCGACGACGTCGTCGTAGACGCCCTTGGCGGCGAGCACGCGCGTCGCGGCCGTGCAGTCCTGCCCCGCGTTGTACAGGCCCGTGGCGGCGATCGTTTCCATCGCGGCCTGCATCGACACGTCGTCGAAGATCACGACCGGCGCCTTCCCGCCGAGCTCGAGATGCACGCGCTTGAGCGTGTCGGCTGCGACACGCGCGATGTGCTTGCCGGTCTCGACAGAGCCGGTCAGGCCGACGATGTCGACGCCCGGGTGCGAGATCAGCGCCTCGCCGGTCGGGTTGCCGGGCCCCATCACGATGTTGAGCACGCCACTGGGGATGATGTCGGCGGCCAGTTCGGCGAAGCGCACAGTCGAGACGGGCGTCGTCTCGGCCGGTTTGAGCACGACGGTGTTGCCGGCCGCGATCGCCGGCGCGATTTTCCAGACGGCCATCATCAGCGGGTAGTTCCAAGGCGTGACCTGGCCCGCGACGCCGATCGGTTCGCGCCGGATCATCGAGGTGTAGCCCTCCATGTACTCGCCGGCGGCCTTGCCCTCCAGGCAACGCGCTGCGCCCGCAAAGAAACGGAAGTTGTCCACGATCACCGGGATTTCGTCGTTGGTCGCGGCTTCGATCGGCTTGCCGGCGTTGAGCGCCTCGAGCCTGGCGAGCTCGGCGCCGTGCTCCTCGACGAGATCGGCGATCGCGAGCAGCATCTCCGAACGCTCGCGCGGGGTCGTCTGCGACCAGGTCTTGAAGGCGCGTCGGGCGGCGTGCACCGCGGCGTCGACTTCCTCGGCGCTGGCGCGCGGCGCGGCGGCCATCTGCTCGCCGGTGGCGGGGTTCAGGACGGGGTCCGTCTCGCCCGAGCCGGGGACGCTCTCGCCGTCAATGAAGTTGCTGAGGACCGCTGTCGTACCGGCCACTTCGGCGCCTCCCGTTCTGGCCTTCAGGAAGTCCCGGCCGACGAGACCGCATTCATTCCGAACGCCTCGGCGACCGCCTCGTAGGCGATCTCGCCACGATCGACGTTGAGGCCGCGGCGCAGGCCCGGGTTCGCGGCGAGCGCCGCGTCGACGCCGCCCGCGAGCTCGATCACGTACGGGATCGTCGCGTTCGTCAGTGCGTAGGTCGAGGTGATCGGCACCGCACCGGGCATGTTCGCGACGCAGTAGTGCGTGACGCCGTCGACCTCGAACGTCGGGTCGGTGTGCGTCGTCGGATGCGATGTCTCAAAGCAGCCGCCCTGGTCGATCGAAACGTCGACGAGCACGGCGTTGCGCTTCATCAGTTTCAGCTGCTCGCGTTTGATCACCTGGGGCGCGCGTCCGCCCGCGACCAGCACCGCGCCGATCACGAGGTCGGCGTGGGGCAGCATCTGCTCGACGGCGAGCGTCGAGGAGTAGACCGTCGAGGCCCGCGCGTCGAACGCGACTTCGAGTTCGCGCAGGCGGTCAATCGAGCGGTCGAAGACGAACACGTCGGCCTGCATGCCGATCGCGATCTGCGCGGCGTTGAAGCCGACGACGCCGCCGCCGATGACGAGCACCGTGGCCGCGGCGACGCCGGGCACGCCACCGATCAGGATCCCGCGTCCGCCGAGCGGGCGCTCGAGCATGAACGCCCCGGCCTGGGTGGCGATCTTGCCGGCGACCTCGCTCATCGGCGCGAGCAGCGGCAGCCTGCCGCGGTCATCCTCGACAGTCTCGTAGGCGATGCAGCGCGCGCCGCTGGCCATCAGGCCGCGCGTGAGGGTTTCGTCGGCCGCGAGGTGCAGGTAGGTGAAGAGCGTCTGCCCCTCGCGCAGCATGTCGACCTCGTCGGGCTGGGGCTCCTTGACCTTCAGGATCATCTCGGCCTGCTCGAAGACGGCCGGCGCGTCGGCGACGATCCCGGCGCCCTGCGCAGTGAAGTCCTCGTCGCTGATCGCGCTGCCGAGTCCTGCGCCGCGCTGGACGATCACCTCGTGGCCGCGTCCGGTCAGCTCGCGCACTCCGGCCGGCGTGATTGCAACCCGGTACTCGTCGGTCTTGATCTCGCTCGGCACCCCGATCTTCATCTCTCGGTATCTCCTTGAAGTTCGTGTTTCCGCCGCGGCGCGCTGAGCATATTGCTGCCCGGCGCGCGGCGCGGCGACTTACGCAGCTGCTGTCAGGCTCGCCAGATCACCGATCCGGTCCGACGCCCCGGTGAGCACCGGGCGCAGGATCGACTCGATTTCGTCGAACTGCTCGCGGCCGACGATCAACGGCGGCGCGAGCTGAATCACCGGGTCACCCCGGTCATCGGCGCGGCAGATCAGCCCGCGGCTGAACAATTCATTGGACAGGTAGCGGCGCAGCAGCCACTCGGCCTCGGGCGCCGTGAACGTTTCCTTGGTCTCCTTGTCCTTCACGAGCTCGATCGCCTGGAAGTAGCCGGCGCCGCGCACGTCACCGACGATCGGCAGGTCGCGCAGGCCCTCGAGCATGTCGCGGAATGCCGCTTCGTTGGTGCGCACGTGGGAGCAGAGGTCCTCGTGCTCGAGGATGTCGATGTTCGCCATCGCGACGGCCGCCGCGACGGGGTGACCGCCGAAGGTGATGCCGTGGGCGAACGTGTTGACGCCGTGCTGGAAGGGCTCGGCGATGTGGTCGCCGGCGATCAGCGCACCCATCGGCACGTAGGCCGAGGTGATTCCCTTCGCCGTCGTGATCATGTCCGGCACGTAGCCGAAGTGCTGGCAGCCGAACATCTCGCCGAGACGGCCCCACGAGCAGATCACCTCGTCACTGACGAGCAGCACGCCGTGGCGGTCGCAGATCTCGCGCACGCGCTGGAAATACCCGTCGGGAGGCACGAAGCAGCCGCCGCTGTTCTGGACCGGCTCGAGGAACACCGCGGCGACCGTCTCGGGGCCGGCGAATTCGATCGCCTCCTCGATCGCATCGGCCGCCCAGAGCGGATCGATGTCGTCGGGCTGGCGGTAGGCGTTGGTGTTCGGAACGTGGATCGCGCCGGGGGTCAGTGGCTCGAACGTTTCGCGCAGGGCGGGCACGCCGGTGATCGACAGGGCGCCCATCGTGGTGCCGTGATAGGCGAGCTTGCGCGAGATCACCTTCGTGCGCTGGCCTTCGCCGCGCATCTTGAAGTAGGACTTCGCGAGCTTCCAGGCCGCCTCGACGGCTTCAGCGCCGCCGGAGGTGAAGAACACGCGATTCAGGTTGCCGGGCGTCAGCTCGGCGATCCGCGTCGCGAGTTCGATTGCGCGCGGATGCGCGTAACTCCAGTTGGTGTAGAAGGCGAGCTCCTCGATCTGCTTCGCGGCGGCTTCGCCGAGCTCGGTGCGTCCGTAGCCGATGTTCACGCAGAACAGCGACGAGAGAGCGTCCAGGTAGCGCTTGCCGTTGGTGTCCCAGACATAGGCGCCGTCGCCGCGCGCGATGATCGGAATTTCGGCGTGCTCATAGGAGCCCATCCGCGTGAAGTGCATCCAAAGGTGCCGCTTCGCCTGCTCTTGTAGATCTTCGGGTGAAAGCATTCTCAGTTCCGCCGTTCCTCTCCTCAACCCAGTGAGCCCCGTCGCCGGGCGGCGAGCGGGGCCTTGTACTGAGTCTACATCGGCAGTGGCGGTGCGGGCGCAAGATAAATGGCGGCGCGAAGCCGACCGATTGCGTAGATTTGGCGCGTCCCGGGGGGCGGTGGCATAGGTTGCCGGCCAGGGGGAAGTAAAGGACCAGGACAAGGCGAGGGGAGCAAGGCACAGATGAGCACGCAAGCGCAGGCACCGGCCGTCCGTAACGTCATGGACAAGGGCTTGAAGAAAAACGCGATCGGCTTCGTGTCGAACATCGTGATCGGCGTGGCCTCGACCGCGCCCGCGTACTCGGTCGCCGCGACGCTCGGGTTCATCATCGCCGACCCCGGCATCCGGACCCACGGGCCGGCCGTGATGCTCGCGGCCTTCATCCCGATGTTGCTGATCTCGCTGGCGTACCGCTATCTGAACAAGGCCGACCCGGACGCCGGCACGAGCTTCGCCTGGTCAACGCGCGCCTTCGGGCCCACGGTCGGCTGGCTCAACGGTTGGGCGATCTTCCTCGCCGATCTGCTGGTGATGGCCTCGCTCGGCCTGATCGCGGCGCTCTACACGTACCAGCTGTTCGGCTGGACCTACGGCGAAACGCACAAATGGGTCGGGCTCCTCGGATGCGTCGTGTGGATCCTGATCATGACCTGGATCTGCCACCGCGGGATCGAGCTCTCGGCGCGGATCCAGCAGATCCTGCTCTCGTTCGAGTTCGTGGTTCTCGTTGTCTTCTCGGT
>Ga0182013_10001318_pt1 | contig 34144 bp, 30 predicted proteins | sample 612S2MmetaG_FD_120487 | JGI IMG/M metagenome (GOLD analysis project Ga0182013, IMG submission 120487) | Permafrost microbial communities from Stordalen Mire, Sweden - 612S2M metaG | ecosystem: Environmental > Terrestrial > Soil > Wetlands > Permafrost | place: Sweden: Stordalen | collected... | reverse complement strand
GGGAAAATAACTTGAGCCTGTTTTGTGGTCCGGGACCACTCCCTAACGGTCGTGGCTCGGTATCGCACACTGCGTTTTTCCGAGCCGCGACCGTGAGGAAGCGGTTTGCGGGCTCACGGCAAATTCCACGACTTCAGGAGTCCAGAGTCTACTCGCTGCATCTGGAGCGCCCGTTCTTTGAGGCTGAACAGGACCCCGGCGTGCACATCGTGACCGCGCCCGGAGGGTCGGGCATGACGTTGTCGTTCGGGCTGGCGGAGCGCACCGCCCAGGCGGTGGCGGCATGAAACTCACGGCGGTCATCTTCGATTGGGCCGGCACGGTCGTCGATCACGGCAGCCGGGCGCCCGTCGCCGCTTTGCAGGACGTGTTCGCCAAAGCCGGCGTGCCGGTCACGGTTGCCGAAGCGCGGCTCTCCATGGGAATTGCCAAACGCGACCACATCGGCGCCATTCTCGCATTGCCTCGCGTGGCGGAGGCATGGATGGAGACGCAGGGATCGCCCGCCGTGGAAGCGGATGGCGATGCGCTCTACGCCGATTTTCTGCCGACGCAGATCGCGTGCCTGGGGCGGTTCTCACGCGTGATCGCCGGCGTGCCCGAAACTTGCGAGCGCCTTCATGCGCGCGGTATCCGCATCGGGTCCACCACAGGTTACACGCGCACTATGCTGGATTTCCTGCAAGAGAGCGCGCGCGAACAGGGTTTTGCTCCCGACTGCGCAATCTGCCCGGGAGACGTGCCGGGAGGCGGCCGTCCAGCGCCCTGGATGTGCTATCTGAATGCCATCCGCATGCAGGCCGGCCCTCTTTGGCGCGCCGTCAAAATTGGTGACACACCGAGCGACATTGAGGAAGGTCTGAATGCCGGCATGTGGACCGTCGGCGTCACCCGCACCGGCAATGAATGCGGATTGACGGAAGAAGAATGGAACGCCGCTTCCGCCACGGAACAGGCCGAAATGCTGGCACGGGCGCGGACGCGATTGCAGGATGCCGGCGCGCACTACCTGACCGAGAGCGTGGGCGAATGCATGGACATCGTCGATGAGATTGCCGGCCGCATTGCCGCAGGCGAAAGGCCCTGAGATCGTGACGCCGGAGAGGCGTCTCACGCGCTGGCGCATCCTGACATTGGCGCTGCTCGTGACAGGGTATGCCGGTTACTATCTCTGCCGCTCCGACCTCGCCGTGGCCATGCCGCTATTGATCGCGGAATTGGCACGTCTGGGAATCGCGCCGGACGCCGCGCAGATTCGTCTCGGCGGGATCGCGTCTCTGGGTGTGTTCGCCTATGCCATCGGTAAGTTCCCCAGCGGGTGGCTGGCCGATTTTCTAGGCGGCAGGCGCAACTTCCTCTTCGGAATGGCGGGCGCCATTCTGTTCACCGTTCTTTTCGGGATGGCCGGCGGAATCCCCCTCTTCACCGTCGCGTGGATGGGCAATCGCCTGGTGCAATCGCTGGGCTGGGCTGGGATGGTGAAGATCACGTCGCGGTGGTTTTCCTATTCCTCCTATGGCACCGTGATGGGTATTGTCAGCCTCAGCTTTCTCTTCGGCGACGCGGCATCGCGCGAGTTCCTGTCCCTGCTGATCGGCGCGGGTTTCGGCTGGCGCGGACTGTTCTACGCGGCGGCGGCGACCCTCGGCATTTTTCTGCTGCTCAACCTGATCTGGCTGAAAGAAACGCCGCTCGCCATCGGCTTTCCCGAACCGCCCGCCAATCCCGCCAACCTCTTCCGCTCCGAAGGGGAAAAGCCGGTGCCCGACACGCTAGGATCGCTGTTGCGGACATTCGGGCGCAGCGGCGTGTTCTGGCTGGTATGCTCGCTCTCCTGCGGCATCACCATTCTGCGCGAGACTTTCAATCTGTGGACGCCCACTTACTTTGTTCAATCGGTGGGGCTCACCGTGGCCGATGCCGCGCAGAAAAGCGCCCTGTTTCCGCTCTTCGGCGGAATCTCCGTCCTACTGGCCGGATACCTGAGCGACCGCCTCGGCAAGAGTGGCCGCGCGGCGATCATTTTCTATGGCATGCTGCTCTCTGTGGGAGTGCTGCTGGTGTTGGCTTTCGCCGGATTCGGCCAATCGAAAACCGCGCCCGTCGCGCTGGTTACGTTGGTCGCTTTTCTCATGATCGGCCCGTACTCATACCTCGCCGGCGCCATCTCGCTCGATTTCGGAGGAAAGCAGGGTAGCGCAACGGCATCGGGGTTGATCGACGGAGCGGGTTATCTGGGAGGCGTTCTCGCCGGCAACAGCTTCGCCAGCGTAGCGGTGATGTGGGGCTGGAAAGGCGCCTTCGCTTCCCTGGCCGCGATCGCGTTGCTCTCCAGCGTTGCCGCCGGCGTCTATCTCCATCACCAACGGAGGACGGTATGACGATCGCCGATGAAGCGATCCACCTGATGCAAGCGCGCGGCGGCGCCGCCTACTTCGGCGAGCCGGTCTCGCAACTGGAACACGCGCTGCAGACAGCCCACTGTGCCACCGAGGCCGGCAGCCCACCAGAGTTGGTGGTGGCCGCCCTGCTCCACGACATCGGGCACCTCCTGCACGGCCTGCCGGAATCCGTGGCCGACGCCGGCGTCGATACGCGCCACGAAACTGCGGGTTACGAGTGGCTGTCGGCGCGATTCGGTCCCGCAGTCGCCGAACCGGTGCGCGATCATGTGGCGGCGAAACGGTATCTGTGCCGGATCGAACCCGCGTATCCGGCCCGCCTCTCGGCGGCGTCGCTCCAAAGCTTACAGCTGCAGGGCGGACCGTTCAACCATGAGGAAGCGAGTGAATTCGAAGCGCGGCCACACTACCGCCAGGCGGTGATGCTGCGCCGGTGGGACGATGAGGCCAAGATTCCAGGGCTGCCGGTTCCGCCCTTGGGCGATTACCGGGAGTTACTGCTCGCGACGGCTATATGTGCCGGCCCCGGGAACTGAAAACCGGTTCCAGGGTGAAGGACCGAGCGAGGAACCGGAGAATCGCGCGCATCATCGCTTGGCTCCTTTCTCATTGTGGATAGACGCCGCATGGTCCAAGGAAGTTGCAGCTTTGTAACATTCGTGCAATATCCATGAGCTACACTGCGGCGTCATGTACAGACCACTCGCCCTTTTCCTGCTGCCCGTATCTCTGATTCTGGCTCAGCAGTATCCACTGATCGGCCGATGGCGTTCCAGTGAAGCGTCACCCTCCGGTGTGAGTTCGATCTTCGAATTCCGCGCCGATAACCAATTGGAATCTTCTTCAGCTGTCGTGTCGGACGGCAAATACCGGTTGGTGGGAACCGATACCATCCTGCTCCAACTCGACACAAGCCGTGAGGAGAAGCTGGAATTGGAGTGGGACAACCAGGACCGCGCGCGCATCGAGGATGAGGCGGCGGGTAAGTCCATGGAACTCGCTCGCGTCGGAAAGAGCTCTGACAATAACAATCCGCTGACCGGCGAATGGAGTACCCAGCGCGAGTGGAAGGGCGCTAAGTATCCCGCCCGCATTTCTTTCTTTCCCGACGAAAGAGTCCTCTGTGTCGTTACTCTCCGAACCGAACATGGCCGCTACTCTACTCAGAGCTCCAATATCCGGCTGGAAATCGCCGGCCGTCCTTTGGTGGAAGGCACATTTGCGATGACCGGCAATCGCCTGACGCTTCCCAACCCCAAAGGCGGCGCGTCCGGTTTCGACCGCTTTTGAAACCCAACTATCACTCAATCGTCAATATTTAGACATTTCGGCCTGCTAGGCTTTAGCTTCCGCGAGCGAAACTCCTTGCGGTTAAAGAGGAGCAGAAATGCCAAGTCAAAGGCTACGAGTGTTGCCGATCTGGATTTCCATGCTGATGGTCTTTCAGCCTTTACGTTCGGGATGGGCCCAGGAAAACCCTACTGTTCCCGATACGGATGCCGCCCGGGTGCACTTTCGCCAGGCGCACGAACGAGCACGCAGAGAGGCCCGGGCCCGCGTCGCGGGGCTGCGGCCGGAACCCACGCTCAGTTATGAGCAGCTGGTCAGTCTGGTGCAACAGAAGATCAAATATGTGTTCGTCCTCTATCAGGAGAACCGATCGTTCGATTCTTATTTTGGAACCTTCCCCGGCGCCAACGGGCTCTATAGCCAGTTACCCACAAACACGCCGGGCTTTACCCAAACCATTGTCAACACCGACGGAACTACCGGAACCGTCTCGCCATTTCGAATCGGCCCCACGCAGTACGCGGCCGACACCGACGACGTAGACCACTCGCACGCTCTTACCACCGCCAAGATGGACATCCAAAACGGCACTTCCCAGATGGATAAGTTTGCCGCCACCGAGGAGTTGAAGTACAGCCCGACCGGCAACCCGTCGCTGGAGGCGAAGCAGATGGGTGAATTGACGATGGCTTATGAGGATTGCGACACGGTTCCACTGCTTTGGGCATACGCCGACCGGTTCGTTCTCTTCGACAACATCTTCGAAGCGATGACCGGGCCGTCCACGCCGGGCAATCTCAGCATTATCGGAGCGCAGGCCGGCGAAACGCAATGGGCCCTGCACCCCAATAATACGACGGCCACTGTCCCGTTGATGGTGGATGACGATCCGTTCTGGGGCTCGCCCTCGGACAAGTCGGCCAGTCCGCTCCCCGTGAACCCCGGCGATTATCCCGGCTACCCCGTCGCGTCGAATCTGACCTTCGCCACGCTTCCGCTCTCCATGCTGCTGAGCACAGCCAACACCGTTACCGCGACCGACCCGACCGCTTCCAGCGATCTCGTGGATGTCACCGATGACGTGGCCTTTCTCAGTAAGTTGACACAACCGGCAGTTACTTTCGGATGGTATCAGGAAGGGTTCGACAAGGAGTCCACGGACACGGCCGGACCTGTGACCGCCAACGGCTCGCACGCTTCCTATGTCACTCACCACAATGGTCCGCAGTACTTTGGATACGTGGCCAACACTCCAGCCCTGCGGGCACAACTGCATGGTCTGGGCGATTTCTATTCAGCCCTTCAGAACAGCACCCTGCCCAAGGCCGGCGGCGTCTTCTACGTGAAAGGCGGCTACACCAATACAATGGGCATCACGCCCGCCGACCCCGATCCCACCGTCCAGAAGAACTTCCTCGGCGATGACGACCATCCGGCGTATTCCGACGCGCAGATCAGCGAAGCCATGGTGGCCAATAGCATCAATGCCATCGCCGCCAGCGCGTACTGGCCGCAGAGCGCCATCATCATCACCTGGGACGATGCCGAAGGCGACTACGACCATGTGGCGCCCCCCATCGTCAATTTCGGACCCGACAAAACGGCCCAAAGTTTCGGGCCGCGTGTGCCGCTGATCCTGATCTCACCGTACGCCAAGCTCGGCTATATTTCCAGCCAGCAAGGAAGCCACTCCTCGGTCGTCAAATTCGTCGACACGGTGTTCGGACTTCCGCCGCTGGCAACGTTGCCCGATGAATTGCTGGGCCGCTATCTTGGCTTGGTCACACTGGGACAGGAGGACTTGGGCCCCCAAGACGCCCTCACACCCGGAATCACCGACCTGCTCGACGCTTTCAGCACTTCGCGCTTGATGGGGCTGTCCGTCCCGCTCACGCCCGACTACGTGATGGTGGCCCCGAGCTACGTGACGAGGATCCCGCAAGTCACCGGCCTTGGATGTTCCGACCTGGGAATTCTTACCACCGACCGGCAGTTAGGCATCACCAATAACATACCGGCGGACTTCAATCCCCGGCCCAAGACCAACCCCACTCCTGCCACGGGTCAGTAACTGTACCCTTCCGACCGTGCCACACTGGGCTTGTGGCACGGTCTTTTCTGATTTGCGCGTGGTTTTGGCGGCCGTGGTGTTACCGTTGTTAGCCTTGGCCCAACTCTTGAAGATCGATTCGATTTATGAAACGCTCCCCTCAACTCTCGCTGATTTTGTTCTCTTGTCTGCTCGGCCCGATCGTCTTGCGGGCGCAGGTGGATCGCACGGCCCTCACCGGAACCGTGACGGACCAACAGGGGAATCGCGTTCCCCTATCCACGGTGCGCGCCACCGAGCGTGCTACAGGCTTCCAGCGGGAGACGTTGACCACTTCCACCGGCACATATGAGTTGCCTGGGCTCCCGCCAGGCATATACTCGGTTCGGATTCTCAAAGCCGGTTTCGTGGCCTTCACCGCGCAGGGTGTGGAACAGGTGGTCGGCCAAACCAGGACGCTGAACGCCCGGCTGGAATTGGCGCATGGCAAAGACCAGACCACCGTAACCGAACCCCTGGTGCAACTCGACAAGGTGGACGCCACCATGGGCGCCGCCATCGAACTCGTCCAGGTGGACGATTTGCCGGTCAACGGTAGAAACTGGGCGACGCTGACAGCGCTCGCGCCCGGCGCCATCAACAACGGCGCCGGCGATCAAAGAACCATACGCTTCGCGGGGCACGGACTGGACGACAACAATCTGACGCTCGACGGAGTCGATGCCACCGCTGTTTACAATCAGGAACAGCGCGAGTATATGCGCCTGAACATTCCCCTCGATTCCATCGACGAATTCCAGGTGCAGTCGCAGAATTTTGGCGCTGACACGCAAAGCGGCACCGCAGGCGGGCAGGTGTCCGTGGTCTCGCCTTCCGGCACCAACAGTTTTCATGCGCAGGCTTTCGATTATTTCCGCAATAACGCCCTCGATGCGCGCTCCCCGTTCGACGCCGCTTCTCCCGCCCCTTTTCTGCTCAATCAGTTCGGCGGCGCGCTCGGCGGACCCATTCAGCGCGGTAAGACCTTCTTCTACGCCAACTATGAGGGCCTGCGGCAGAGACTGGATGGGACGCAGATCGGTCTGGTGCCGAGCCCGGCGTTTGCGGCGCAAGCGGCGCAGACCTCGCCTGCCATCGTTCCAATCCTACAGGCTTATCCGGCGGGCACGTCGCCGACCTCCAATCCCAACGTGTGGCAGTATGACGCCCTCGGCAGACAAGTGGACAACGAAGATTCCGGGATGATCCGCGTCGATCGCTACTTTTCAGATCGCGCCACGGCATTCGTTCGCTTTAACGCCGATGAGGCAGTCGAGACCATTCCCACCGGCCAACTCGCCGTCAAAACACAGTACGACACGAAATTCAACAACGGAGTGGCCGCGTTTTCCTACGTTTTTACGCCGTCGCTCATCGATGAGATGAAATTCGGAGTCAATCAAACCATCTATCACACCGCCAACCTTTCGCCGGTTCCGTTCGGAGTGGCGGTATCCGGTTTCAGCTCCCTCACGGGAGCTTCGACAACCGACTATCCGTCGAAAACTTTCGATCTCATAGACGACGTTTCCTGGGCAAAGGGCGCCCACATCCTCAAGTTCGGGTTTGAAACGCGATGGATCCTGCTCAACCAGGGCACCTCCCAGAGCGGAACACTAACCTACACCTCGACGTCCGCGTTCCTGAACAACAACATGGGCTCCGCTTCTTACACGGCGATTCTGCCACTGGTCCGCCAGCGCAAGACGCAGTATTTCGGTTATGTCCAGGACGAATGGAAAGCGACTCAGAACCTGACGGTCACTGCCGGAGTCCGCTATAACTTCTTCAACGCTCTCCACGCCATCGGCAACGACGACATTCCCTTCGATTTCGGCACTTGCGGCGGATACTGCGCCCGTACCGATTCTTTCTTTCATCCCCGATACGACGACATCGACCCGCGTCTCAGCGTTGCCTGGTCGCTCGGCGACACTGTTCTCCGCGCCGGAGCCGGCATCTACCACACCGACGGCCAGGAAGACGACCAGAACCTTCCCATCTCCAATACCGTCGACCGCTATTCCTTCAGCAACACGGCGTTCCCAACACTTTCCTTCCCCTTGACTTCGTTCCTTCTGTACGCCGAGGCCGGCGGGTTGGGCGTAGTTTCCCCGCGCGATCTGGACCGCAACCGCAAGGACGACTACGTGGCCGCCTGGACCGCATCCGTACAGCGAAAACTTCCGTTCAACATCCTCGGAACGGCCAGCTATCTCGGGAACAAAGGGACGGACGTGCTGACCACCACTTACACCAACCTGATAAATCCGCAGACTGGCGTCGCCCCGTACCCGGCCTTCGGTCCGGTCTCCTGGCGCGGCGACGTTGGAAACAGCACCTTCGAGGCGTTGCAGCTAAACGCGCGCAAAGCCTTTCAGAAGGGCTTCCTGTTCACGGCGAATTACATGTGGTCCCATTCCATCAACGACGGGAGTATCGGCGGCGGGGAGTCGGACACACCGCAAAACTCCTTCTGCAGATCGTGCGATAAGGCGAGCAGCGACGATGACGTTCGCCAGCTCTTCAATCTCTCCGCCGTGTACCAGTTGCCCTTGGGAGCGGGCAGGCGCTATCTCAGCAACCCTGGCATGGTGCGGACGATATTAGGCGGTTGGTCTTTCAGCACCATCGCATCGTCGCAAACCGGGCTTCCTTTCAACATCACCGTCGATCGTTCTAATGGTTCCGTGCCGGGCGACTACGCCATCAGCGGGGCAGAACGGCCGAATTATGTGTACGGCGCCGCGCTCATTCCGCCAGGCGGATCGCGTCCCGCGGAATGGGTAAACCCGGCAGCGTTTTCCGTACCCGCGTCCGGGACGTTCGGCAATCTGGGCCGCAACGCCTTCCGCGCCCGCAGCATCTCGGACGTAGATCTGGCACTCGCGAAGGATGTCACCCTGACCGAGCGCATGAGAGTGCGGTTTCGCGCCGACGTGTTCAATGTTGTCAATCGCGCTCAGTATGGCGCTCCCAACGCCGACTTTTCGCAAACCAACTTCGGAGTAATCACCAGCACTATCAGCACCTATGCAACGGGACGCGGCACACCGCGAGAGTTTCAGCTTTCCGCCAAGATATCGTTCTGAGCCGCGACTGTGAGAGGGAGCGGTTTTCATCCCCCCGTAATCCCGACTCGATATACTGGATGCTCCCCATGCCCAAGTCGCTTGCCCTCATCCTCGCCTTCGCCGCCACCCTCGCCGCGGCCGACAAGATGGTTGGCGGACCCTTCACGGTCAACGTCACCACGCGTTCCGCCACGGTTGTCTGGATCGTGCAAAGCGACCAGCTGATTCTCCATCCGCCGGGGGGCGTGGAAGGCCGCTACTCGCCTTCCTTCCGCGTGGAAAAAACCACGCTCGCCAGCCTCCAGGCGGGCACAAGGTATGAGTACGAACTGCCCGGCTATCCCGGCGTGAAAGGCTCCTTCCGCACGGCCGCCGCCGCCGACGCGCCGTCGTACCGCTTCATGGTATACGGCGACACCCGCACCCGCCACGATGTCCATCGCCACGTGGTGGAGGCCATCCTCAAAGACGGCGTGCCCGATTTCGCCATCCAAAGCGGCGACCTGGTGGAAAACGGCGAGGACAATTCGCTCTGGCCCATCTATTTCGATATCGAAAAGGATCTCCTGCGGCAGCTCGCCTTCTTCCCCGTTCTCGGCAATCACGAAAGAAATACCCACGACTTCTCCGATTTCTTCCAGGCCCTCAAGCCCTACTATTCCTTCAATTGGGGCAACGCCCACATCATCGTGCTCAACAGCGACATCGCCAATTCCGGCAGCAATCAGTGGGCCCGCGACACCTTCTGGGCGGAGCAGACCAAGTGGCTCGAAGACGAGTTGCGAGCCAGCCAGAATGTCGAGTACCGTATCGTCGTGGCGCACCATCCGCCCTTCAGCGCCGTCTCCAACCGGCAAGGTTCCAACCCCGAGATGCGGGCGCTGATCCCTATGTTCGAGAAGTACCACGTGTCGATCGCCTTCTTCGGGCACGATCACAACTACCAGCGCAATCTGCAGCACGGAATTCAGTACGTCATCAGCGGCGGCGGCGGTGCGCCCCTCTACGACGTCGATAAACCCGATTCCGCCACGTCCCAGAAGGCCATTAGCGTGGAGAATTTCGTCAAAGTGAGCGTTGAGGGGAAGGTGATGAAGGTCCAGGCCAAGGGCCTCGACGGCAAGATCCTCGACGAATTCGAAGTCCGCCACTAACCGCGAAGCACGTCTCCGCACCAAGGCATGTTGCAGCCAGTGGTATAATTGCAACTTATGTCAGTGCCCTAGCCCCGTTTTTAGGAGAGCTCCGAAGCTCCTCTCGCTTTTCAGCCCCGCCTTTCGGGTGGGCGCCCTTAGGTTGAACAACTTCACATAAAGGAGAAAGCCAGCATTGAGGAAACTATTGTCCGGAGGGCTTGTCATATTTGGAGTTGCATCGATTCCGGTGCCAATGTCACCCCACACCGTCCCCACCCCCGTGCAGCAGCGATATCGCAGCGATCCCCGGTTAATCCCCTTGCGCGGGTTCTTTACGCGGACAGAGTGCCCCGCCGCAGATTACGCCATCGATTTTCTGATGGTCGCCGATGAGTACGCGCTGGATTGGCGGCTCCTCCCGAGCCTCTCGTTCGTAGAATCGACCGGCGGAAAGGCCAGCCTCCACAACAACCTCTTCGGCTGGGATTCCGGCCGGGCACACTTTTCAAGCCCCAGCGCCGCTATCCGCTCCGTTGGAGCTTTTTTGGCCACTTCGACGCTTTACAGGTCAAAAAGCCTCGACGAGATCCTGGCAATCTATAATCCCGACCGGGATTATGCGCCCAGGGTCAAATCCGTCATGCGGCGGATTGCTTCCGCTCAATGACCCGTTAACGGCTCTTACTCCAAGTGTTGGACCACCATATAAAGGCCGCCGAATAGCACCACGGCAACCAATACCACCATCGCCATACGGATGAGCCGCACGCTAGTCTTGACGGGCGGGCCATCGTCTTGCCTGATCCGGTCTGCGAGGCTATCGAACATGGGACCTCCTAAAATGCCGGTATGAACCCCGACCGGGGGGATAAGACTCGGACCAAGCTGTCTGATTGTAGCCTGGATTGAATCGTCTTCCAAGAGCAATTTCCGGCTCGTTTTCGCACTTTCCGAGCCGCGGCCAAAGGGAGCGGTATCTTCCCCCGTGCCGCATCGCCCATAATAATCGATGGTGCGTAAACTTACGTTGGCCGTGATCGGGTTGCGGCTACCCACTCTCTTATCGGTGGATTTCGGCGCGCAGAAGGACTTCGGCTACGGAACGGCCATGTTCTTTTTCGCCAAGACAGGCTATGGCGGCGGTCCGGCGTCCCCAAACTTCGACCGGCGGGCAAGGCGCGGCCTCAGCCTTCCCGACGATTCGGCGGTGGAATTGCCGTTCAACCCCAAGGGCAGGGGCAGCCACGGCTTTAAAGCCCTCGACCGAAATTTCCCGCAGAACACCATCGCCAACGAACATTGGGGCCACAGCACCTTCCGCTACGACCTCAGATTATCTGAACTACGGCGGCAACAATGCGATCGCCGTGCGCGTCGACGCCACTACCGAACAGGGATGGTTTTACGAAGGCGCCGGCGGCTCACCCGCGTGGTGGAGCTGCGAACTACCGCTCACCCGCTACGGGCGGCGGTACCGGAAAATTAGAGGATACAATGCGAATCCAATCGATTCTCGTGCCGGCATTTTTCTTGAGCCTGGCAGCTATTTCATCCGCTCAGCCCGCGCGTGTCATCGCGGTGGACTTCTCGAAAGTGCGCGGACCGCACAGCACCGTGTGGAAGGAGTGCATCGGCGCGGGCCGCGCCAATGAGGGGTTGCGCGCCGATTGGCAGGAGCAGCTCGCGCTCGTCCAGAAGGAGATCGGCTTTCGCTACATCCGCATGCATGGCCTGCTGCACGACGACATGGGCGTGTACCAGGAGCGCGCCGGCGCGGCGCCCATCTATAACTGGCAATACATCGACAAGCTGTACGACTACTTGCTGCGCGTCGGCTTGAAGCCGTTCGTCGAGCTGGCTTTCATGCCGCACGACCTGGCCAGCTCCGACAAGACCGTCTTCTGGTGGCGCGGCAACATCACCCCGCCCAAGTCCTACGACAAATGGGGCGCTCTGGTCGACGCCCTGGTGCGCCACTTCCGCGAACGCTACGGCGACGCCGAAGTGAAGACCTGGTATTTCGAAGTCTGGAACGAGCCCGATATCTCGCCGTTCTGGAGCGCCGACCTAGCCGAGTATTTGAAGCTCTACAAATCCGCGGCGGAAGCCGTAAAGAGCGTCTCCCGGGAGTATCGCGTCGGCGGACCGGCGTCGGCCAGCCCGTACCGCTTCGAGCAGGAGTTGTTGCAGTATTGCGTGCGCGAGCACGTGCCGCTCGATTTCATCTCCACGCACGCCTACGGAGTGAAGGAAGGCTTTTTCGACGATACCGGCGCGCGCGGCACGGTCCTCGACGGCGATCGCACGGCAGTCCGCGCGCGCATGATTCACTCGCGCGAGTTGATCCACAAGTCTTCTTTGCCGGACCTGCCCTTGCACTTCACCGAATGGAGTTCCGCCTACACGCCAACCGACTACGTGCACGATCAATATCACCAGGCGCCGTTCATCCTGGACAAGATCAAGGGCGCGCAGGAGTCGGTGGATTCCATGTCTTATTGGGTCTTCACGGACATCTTTGAGGAGAACGGCCCGCGGATGACGCCCTTTCACGGCGGATTCGGACTCCTGAACTATCAGTCCATCCGCAAGCCGGCGTATTTCGCGTACCGATTCCTCAACCGGCTCGGGCCGGAAGAACTGGTCAACGGCGACGATTCTTCATGGGTTTGCCGCAACCCGGCGGGCGATGTGCAGGCGCTGCTCTGGGATTTCACGCCCGTGGCGCCGCCGCAGGGAGTGAACGATCAGGTTTTCTACAAGCAGGAGCAGCCTTCGCTCCCTGCCGGCACGGCCTCCCTGCGCATCGACCACCTGCCGGCGGGAACCTACGGACTCGAAGTATATCGGACCGGCTACCGCGTGAACGATGCCTACACCGCATATCTGGACATGGGTGCACCCTCCCAACTCACACCTGCGCAGACCGAAACGCTCCACAATGTCGCCAACGGCGCGCCCGTTGAGCAGCTAGTGGTGAAGCACGCCGGAGGGGTCTTCGTGAAAGACTTCCCCCTGCACCAAAACGATGTCGTCCTTGTCGTGCTGAAGAGGCTTTGATTTCACGCAGAGGCGCAGAGAGGCAAAGCCGCAAGAGGATCTTCACCGCAGAGACGCTGAGACGCCGAGAAGAACAAAATTCAAAACCGGAGGGCGCTGAGGTGGCAGAGGGCGCTGAGGGGCGGCTGGCGCACTGTGAACGCAGGCACAAGATCGGACGCTTTTCGGGAAATCATCGCGGCCCACGATTATTCTGTCCGTTAGTAGTGCACAGAGAGCACAGAGAAAAATCTTATCGGAGCTCTTCTTCTTTGCGCCTTGGCGGCTTTGCGGGAGATATTCTTTTTGTTTGAGCCCGATGAATGCATGCCCCCGCCAATTGTAGTTGGACAGCTTTTGGGGGATTTCCCGCAAAGGCGCAACGGCGCAACGGAAAACCTATAAGAACCTTTTCTCTGCGTTCTCTGCGCCTCTGCGTGAGATGTTCTTCTACCGCGGAACCGAAGCCAGCCGCTCGTCAATTTCTGCTTGGGCAGCCTCCGGCGAACCGCCTAACCATGTCGATGCGGAATGCGGCACAAACGCCATCAGTTCCTCCCAAGTCCATTCCCTTTTGGGCGAGAACGCGGCATAACCGAGGGTATCGGCGAGGCGCCAGCTCACCTGCACCAGCGAGTCCAGGCAGCTAATCCGCGAGTCCGGCTCATCGTGGTGGACGGCGATGGCTGCCGCCAGTTCATCGGGGAAATCCCAATCCTGCGCCAGATATGCCCCCGCCAGGCAATGATCGATTTCAAAAAGGTCCTGCTCCGTCCCCAGCAAATCGAATCCAAAATCGTTGGAGACTTCCAGCATCCGCGAGTATTCGTCCGGGTAGGCCGACATCAGACCCAAGGTACCCAGATTGTGCAGCAGCCCCGCCGTATAGGCGCTTTCCCGGCCAACACCGGAAACGCGCGAGATCTCTTCGGCGATCAGGGCGGTGACCAGACTATGCACCCAAACCTTGCGGAGACCTTCTTTACGAACCGAGTGGCGCACCATTTGGTTGAGCGAAACCATGGTGGCGAGCGTTTTGACGCGATCCAGCCCGACCATCGCGATCGCAAGTTGCAGACTCGTCACTTTGCGGCGCGTGCCGAACAGCGCGGAGTTGGCGAAGCGCAGCAGTTCCGCGGCAAACGACGGGTCCATCCTGACTAATTCGCTGAGTTCGTTGACGTTGAGATCCGGATCATTCACCAAAGCCAGAATCCGCTGTGCGACAGCGGGAAACGGCGGTATCAGGCGTAAGGCCCACGGCGCTTGGGGACGGGCGAGTTGTTCGATCATGCATTGTCTCCCTAATAGCCTTATCGGCTGCGTTCTCCAGAAACTTGAGGATCGATTTTCAGCCGCCCTCCAGTTTAGCCCCTACCGCAATGGGTCCAAATCCCCGGGGCCACCGTTGACAACGTCCGACGAGTCGGCGTATATTTGCTAACATACTGATCTCTCAGTGTTTTCTATAATGGCGCATGGTTTCATTCGTTCGATCTGCCGGGGTTGATGAAGCGCGCCTGCTCCCACGTAAGACGAGTCAGCCGCAACCTTGCAAGTCCTGGCAATCCACGGTGAGGCAGTAACTGGAGAAGGCTTAATGGCCGTAGACCCTAACAACAAACCAGCCGACGAGGAAGTCCCCAACAACTACGAGAATCTGCTCGACGACTATAGCCATTTTGCGCCTCCCGCCGCGGACGAAGTTTTGCAAGGAAAGGTAGTAGGAATTACCGCCAAAGACGTGATTGTCGATTTCGGTTACAAATCCGAAGGACTGGTTCCCATTGAACAGTTTCAGGGTCCCGGCGGTGAGGTAACCGTGCAGCCGGGGGACCCGGTCGATGTGATGATCGACCACGCCGGCGAACAGCCGGAGGGATATGTTCTGCTCTCGCACACGCGTGCGGCGCGCCTGCGCATTTGGGACAACCTCGAAAAGGCATACCAGGAACAATTGGTGATCTCCGGCCGGGTGCTGGGCCGCGTGAAAGGCGGGCTCGCCGTCGACGTGGGGATCAAGGCCTTCATGCCCGGCTCGCAGGCCGACCCGCGTCCCGTACACAATCTCGATTCCCTGGTGGGACAGGACATCCCGGTCAAAATCATCAAGCTGAACCGCCGCCGCGGCAACGTCGTGGTCTCGCGCAAGACCGCCGTGGAGGAAGAGATCACGGTTCGCAAGACGGCCACGCTCGAACACCTGGAGGAAGGCTCCGTGGTTACCGGGGTGGTGAAGAATCTCACCGAGTACGGCGCGTTCATCGATCTCGGCGGGATCGACGGCCTGCTGCATGTCACCGACATCTCTTACGGCCGCGTGACGCACCCCTCGGAACTGCTGCATGTGGGTGAGGAAGTCACCGTTAAGATCCTCAAATTCGACCGCGCCAAGGAGCGCGTTTCGCTGGGGATCAAGCAACTCGGGCCGGACCCTTGGGAGACTGTTGCCGAGCGCTACCCGGTGAACACCAAGGTGATCGGACGGGTGGTCAACGTCACCGATTACGGCGCTTTCGTGGAGCTCGAGGCGGGAGTGGAAGGCCTGATCCACATCAGCGAAATGACCTGGTCGCGGCGCATGAAGCACCCTTCCAAGGTGGTGAAGCCGGGCGATCAGGTGGAAGCCGTGATCCTGGAAGTGCACTCGCGCGACCGGCGGATTTCGCTCGGCCTGAAGCAACTGGAGCCGAACCCCTGGACCACCATCGACACGCGCTACAGCGTGGGCTCGGTGGTGGAAGGCCGGGTCCGCAATATGACCGATTTCGGCGCTTTCATCGAGATCGAAGAAGGCATCGACGGTCTGGTCCACGTTTCCGACTTATCGTGGACAAAGCGGGTGAAGCATCCCTCGGAGATTTTGAAGAAGGGGCAGATCGTGCAGGCGGTGATTCTCAATATCGACTCCGCTTCGCATCGCCTTTCGCTGGGCATCAAGCAACTCCAGCCGGACGCTTGGGAGAGCTATTTCCAGGCCCATCAGGTGGGCGATACGGTGCACGGGAAGGTGTGCCGGCTGGCCAGTTTCGGCGCCTTTGTGGAGCTTGCCGAAGGTGTCGAGGGTCTGTGCCATTTCTCCGAAGTCCCGGGGTATACCGGCCGCCGCGGGCACGAAGAACCCCCGCTCGCCATCGGACAGGAGTATGATTTTAAGATTATTAAAATGAGCGAGGCCGAAAAGAAGGTGGGGCTCAGCCTGCGGGCGGTCACCGACGACGAGGAGAAGCATCGGCTGTCGGACTACCAGCGGCAGGCGGCGGCGGCTACTTCGACCATTGAAGAAGTAATGAGTTTGAAAGACCGGAACCCCGAGTAACTTGCAAATTTCTGATTTTCAAGCGATACTGCGGTTTCGTAATCAATTGACACCGAGGAGAACGCGATGACCAAGGCCGATCTGATTGAAGAAGTCTCCCGAGTGGTGGAGATGACCCGGAAGGAGTCCGAAGTCATCGTGGAGGCGATTTTCGACAGTATCGTGAAATCCTTGCGCACCGGCGACAAGATCGAAATCCGCGGATTCGGCAGTTTCCGCACGCGCCAGAGGCAGCCCCGTATCGGCCGCAATCCGAAGACCGGCGCGCGAGTCGAGGTGCCGGCGAAGAAGATCCCGTATTTCAAGCCCAGCAAGGAACTCAAGGACGTAGTCAACAGTTCCGCCGTCCCGGCTGCGCCAGCCGCACCGGCGACACCGGCGCCTCCGACTCACGATCCTTTGCCCAACGCCTGACGCCCCCTGGCGGGTTTCGCCCCTTTTCATCAGGGCCAGCATGGACTATCTTTGGACTCCCTGGCGGTATCAGTACGTCACCAAGGCGGACGACGCAGGCGTGTGCGTCTTCTGCGTGGCCGCGCAATCGTCCGACGATACCCAAACTCTGGTGGTGCACCGCGGCGCCCACAATTTCGTGATCCTCAACCGGTATCCATATTGCAGCGGGCATGTGATGGTTGTGCCCTATCGGCACGTGGCCACGCTGGAGGAGTTGCCGGACGAGGCGCTGGTGGAACTGATCCGGCTGGGGCGCGACTGCGAGAAGCACCTGCGCACGGCGTACCGGCCCGACGGGTTGAATCTGGGGATCAATCTCGGCAAAAGTGCCGGGGCGGGCATCGCCGGGCATCTTCATTTACACGTGCTGCCGCGGTGGACGGGCGACACCAATTTCATGACGGTGGTGGGGGAAACGCGCGTGGCGCCGGAGTCGCTGGAGATCACGTTCGAGAAGCTGCGGGCGGCGTTTCTAGCGGGGTAAGAAGAACTCAGGATCACCGCAGAGACACAGAGACGCAGAGAAGAACAAAATCAAAACCGGAGAGCGCTGAGGGGGCAGAGGGCGCTGAGGGGTGGGCTGTCGCAGTGGGCTGTCGGCGCTGAACGCATGTGGCCAAGTTCGCGATCGGGAACGGTAACGTGTTTCTACGAAGACGGCGAGCTTTCTCGGAGGTGTGGGGACTCCGCTGGCGGGGGGCAGGTCGAGATGAGTCTCTGGACTCCTGAAGTTGTGGAATTTGCCGTGAGCCCGCAAACCGCTTCCGGTCCCGGACCGCAAAACAGGCTCAAGTTATTTTCCCCACCGGCACACAATTGCGGGGAATCAAGATGAGCCTCTCCTGGCATCGAGATAAAGACAAATCAGCCACCGATGAACACCGATGAGAAAGGCCTTGGTTTTATCCGTGTTCATCGGTGGCCAAAATCGTTCTTGCGCAGTCTGGCTCAGTCCGATTCCTCGTCGCGACTGAAACTGTGGGTGGACCTCAGGAGTGCGGAGTCTCGACCCAGCAGACTGAAGTCTGCGCCACATCTCGGCTCCGAATGGACGCGGTGTGACAGGCGACTACGGCCCGAACGTGGTGAGGGGCGATCTGGCGGCAGGCGTCCCCAGGCAGCGGATCGATATACTGAAGCCGACTCCCATGGACCCTGTCCGAATTTCCGATTTCGAAAGCGAGGGCGTGACGCTGACACCGGCCACTGTGGCGGGCTTCGACGACCGGGCGCAAGCGATTCTCGGCGCCAACGCGTCGCCCCTGCTGGAACTGAAACCTTACCTGGCGATTGTGAGAAACCAGAATCCGCGCACGGTGGTGGCGTACACCGTTTCGTGGACCGTGACTTTGCGCAACGGCATGAGCGAGGTCCACAACACGCAATTCAAATTTCCCGACGTGGTGGCGGGAACGAACAACGGGCTCGCGCTGCTGCAGGGGCGCGAGATCAGGACAGGCGAGGAGCGTGTGGTGGGCGTAGGGTTCGAAGTGTGGCCGCCGGAGCACGTGAATACGTATCGTGACTACGGGCTGGAAGAAGCGCACCGGCTGACGAACGTGAAGAGCTTGGAAATTGCGCTGGACGCGGCGATCTTCGACGACGGCGCGATGCTCGGGCCCGACCGATCGCGGCTGGCGGAACATTTTATCGAGTTCGTACGTGCCAAGCAGTCGCTGTATCGCGATATTGTGGCCGGGCTGGAGACCGGTGAGGCGGATGTGTTCGCACGGGTGCGCGCAATAGTGTCCGTGCCGCCCACCTTTTCGCCTACCGATCCGTTTGCCCTCTATCCGCACCTTGCGGCGGAGGAGATTTGCCGCTTTCAGGATCGTGTGATGCTGGAGGTCTTCCGCCGGACGCTGCGGCGCGAGCCGTTCACTATCAGAAGACTTTCCGGAAAGTCAGATTGATGCGCGCGGCACCGGTGAGCGGATGGTCGCCCGCCTTGAGCGGCGCGACGCCGTGATAGACGAAGCGCGCGGGACCGCCCCAGACTACGACATCGCCGCTTTCGAGGCGCATGCGGCGGACGGGATCGCCGCGCTTTTTGCCGCCCCATAAAAAGGTGGCGGGCAGGCCGAGGGAAACGGAGACGATGGGCGACCAGGCGTCCTTCTCGTCGCGGTCCTGATGGAGACCGAGCTTCGACCCGGCGGTGTAGCGATTGATCAGGCAGTCATCGGGGTCGTAATCGGGGAAGCCCGCTTCGGCGGCGGCGCGGACGGCGAGCCCCAGAAAGCTTGCGGGGATGGGGGGCCAGGGCGCGCCGGTTGCGGGATCTTGAGGGTCATAGCGATAGCCGCTGCGGTCGGAGACCCAGCCCACGCGGCCGCAATTGGTCATGGCGACGGACATGGTGAATCCGCCGGGGACGACGAGATGGCGAAAGGGCGCGGCTTGGGCGACGGTGTTGGCGTCGACGACGAGTGCGGCGGCATCGGCGGACGCGAAGGCGCGTAGAAGGACGGCGCCTTCCTCGAGGGGCTCGCGGGTGGGAGGAGCGGGATCGAACAGAGGAGTCACGCTGCCACGATTCTAGCGTATGGGTGGGCCGGGAGAATATTCACCACAGAGACACGGAGACACGGAGAAAAAAGCAAAAGGCAAGACCGAGCACACGGAGGTGGCGGAGGCCACGGAGTCGTAAAGGCTCCCTGGCCTCTGCGTCCTGGTAGAAAGCCGGCGGGTCGGTGCGGACGGCGATCCACGGCTTTCACGACTCGAGCTGGCTTGACTCCCTGGAACGCGACTGATGAACTGGGAGCGTGCGTCTTGCGCTCGTGCTTGCGGTTGTCGCCATTTCAACCGCACAGACCGAAGATCACTCTTCGACCCAAAACACGGAACTTCTGCAACAAATCAAGCAGCGTGCCATGGCAGAACTCTGGAGTGTCCCCAACTATGTTTGCGTCGACTCCATTGAGCGATCCTTGTGGATACCGGAGGAGCGCCAGTTCAGGCGCCTCGACCGATTACACCTCGAGGTTGCCCACATAGAGAGCGCCGACCGGTTTTCGTGGCTGGGGAACTCCGCATTTCAATCCAAGGCCCCAACCGCGATGGTGGGGTATGGCGCCAGTTTCAGGGGCGACTTCGCCGACAACCGCGCGCTGATTTTCAAGAACGATGGGACCACAATATCTTACGCCGGTCGGGTGACGATGGAAGGCCGGCCGGCCTTGCGCTACGAGTACGATGTCCACCGCGGGGCGCTGGCGGTGAGAAACGACGATCAGTCCGGCCGCGCGCCAGCGCGGGGAGCGTTCTGGATCGATCCGGAAACGCTGGATGTGTTGCAAATCGAGATTGAGGCTTATGACATTCCAGCCGGCCTGGCGATACGGTCGGTAGTTGACCGCACGATCTACTGGCCAGTTCAGGTCGGCGGACGGCGGGTGCTGCTGGCGCGCCGGTCGGAGTTTCTGCTGACCCACTCGGATGGGAGCGCGATGCGCAATATTTCCGTTTTCTCAAATTGCCGGGAATACGGTGCGGAGAGTACGGTAACGTTTGGGTCGAGTTCCCTCACACAGGTTTCGCCACCTACTATAGAAAGCGCGCGGATCGAGCCGGGCCTGCAGCTTCCATTGGTTCTCGATACGCCTCTGGACGCGAACAAGGCAGCCGTCGGGGATGCGATTCGCGCCCATGTCCTCGAACGCGTCGGCAGTGTCCGCCGGGGCACACATGTATATGGTCGAGTGAGCCGCATCGTTAACTACAACGATCAAATACCGAACCCCAGACTGGCACGGCTGCCACGACCTTCCAAGCATGCAAAGTGGGGGGAGCATGGCGGCGAAGTTTTGATCGGGATCGAATTCACGGATATTGAGGACGGACGGAGCCGCGCGCCATTCGTGGCCCGGCTGATCGACGCGGAATCGCAAACCGGGGCGCGGGGCACACAGATTCGCAGCTTCGGCTATTTCGAGGACGACGATCTCGTGCAATACGATCCGCCCTCGACGGCAAGCTTCTATGTCTCACAGGACAACCCAGTCGTCGGGCGGGACGTCATCATGCAATGGGTTACGTTGCCGGAGCGTGGGCCGCTATGAACTCGGGTGCTCGGACAACCTGCTGCGAGTGCGGCAATCGCCAGGGTCATCGACCTCATCGCGCGCTTCCTCTCAGGACCCGCTTCCGCCACTCGCGCACGCCCATGGCATCGAACCGCTCGCCTTCGAAAACGACTTGCCGCAGCGGCGTACCGCGGGCACTTGCGCGTTCGAGGGAGGCGCTCACGTCCATCCAGCGGATTACGCCGTCGGACGTGCGGATCACTAACATGACGGGATAGGCCTGCTGCCGCCAGTAATCGGCCCAGCGCGGGTTCTTGATCTGAAAAACTTCCGCGTCGTCGCGTCCGCGCTTCTTGAGGTAGGAATCGCTGGACTTGAGCTGCACGTAGAGATGCTTGCCGGAGGCGCGGCCCTGGTCGTCCTTGAACTCGATCTCGCCATCGATCCCGTGATCGCTGTTGGTGTAACCGCGATAGATCTGGCCTGCTTCGGCCACGATGGAGAAAGCGTGCCCCACCAGGATTAATTCACGGCTCTCGTTGTCCAACGCGTCCTCAACTTCACTCTGCATCACGCGCGACTGCTCCTTCACTGCCGGCGACTCGAACAGCTTCTCGATGACATCGTGCAGCAGAATCGGTTTGCCGCACTTGCCGCAAAAGACCTTGCCCGCGCCACCCGGGGACAGGGCTTCCTCGATCGCCTCCCTGTCCTTGAACGGCTTTTCGAAGTCCTTACACTTCTTGTTGGCGCAGCAGTAGTGGCGCAGGCGAGCCACATTCTGGCCATGTTGCGTGAGATGATCGTGCACGTAGCGCAGGAACAGCCCCCGGGAGTTTAGGTCCACGTCCGGTTCAAAATAGACTTCCAGAAGCGACGTGCCCTCGGATTCCCGCGTCATGGTGAACCCCAACTTCGCTGCGGTCTGCGTCTTGAAATCGGCCGCCGATTTCCAGAGGTCCGTGCTCTCAAACGCCAGCGTGTGATGCAGCCGCACTACCAGCGTGGCGTAAATGTCGTCTGCCGGACCGTCGAATCGATATGTCACCAGCACGCTCGGGTGACTGGGCTGCTCCTTTCGTTCGCGCCGGAAATAGCTCGGAAAGGTCAGCATCGACGAGCCCTCGCCAGGCTGACGCAGGCACCACGCGCGGCTCACGAACGTCTCCAGCAACGTGCGCAGCACCACTGCCTCGTCTTCGGGCGGCAGCCGTTGGAAATCCTGGTAGTCCAAATTCCCGGCCAGCAATTCGTCCTCGCGAATGCAGCCCAATTCCTGCGGATGCTTGCGGACCTTGCGCACCACGGCGGCAGCGTAGCGGCTGAGTACCTCCGGCCGCAGCAGCATGAAGCCGCCAAAATCCAGGCGCTGGATCATTCCCGGCCCGGACAGCAGGCTTACCACGGTCTCGAGTTGCGCCAGTTCGAAATTCTCGCCGCGCAGCGTCATCTCCATTCTCTGTTTCAGTTCGGCGAGGCGGATCAGGACGAGGCCGCTGTCGCGCAGGCTCAGGATTTCCTGCTTCATGCGGTGGTAGAGCGCCGGCGAGGTTGTCTCGGGGATGCTCTTCCAATCGATGGCTCGTACGATGGCCTCGCGGAGTTGGTCGCCGCCTTCTCCGGTCTTCGCGCTAGTCTCGTGCAGGAGGTTGGGAAAGCCGCGTTCCTCCATGAACTTCTGAAGGCTCGCGGCGCTGATGACCAAGCCTCCGCGATCGATGCGCGCAGCAGTCAGCAGCTTGGCAAACGGCTTTCGCGCCGCCTTCCGGAGGTCGCGGTCCCAGTGCCCCAGCCCCTCGAAAGGATTCTCGTTCTGCGGATTGAAGACCAGAACCGCCGCCGCCGCGTCATCCATGTAGAGCTGATGCACCAGACGGTCATCCACCTGCCCGGCGAAATCCCACAGCCAGATTTCCCGTTCCACGCCGGCCTTCTTCTTGCCGTGCCGCAACGGCCAGTGGGTTGCCCAGGCGCCGTCGGTCGAGTCGGTTTCCTCAAACTTGCCGAGTGCGAGCCGGTTGGCTAGCCCGGTCTTGCCGACGCCGCTATCGCCGACGAGAAGGACTTTGGCATTGGTGTATTGGACCTGGTCTGGCGCGGTCGGTACCTTCGCCTCGGTAACAAGTGCCCGGAAGTTCCATATCCGGACCACCCCGTTCATGGCCGCGGAGAGGGCGCGCTGGCCGTCGGCGCTCCACCCTACGCTCCAGACCCATGCCGTATGGCCTTCGAGCACCCTCAGGCAGCGGCCCGACTCGACATCCCACAGCCGCACTGTATGGTCACCGGCCCCGGAAAGGGCGCGCTGACAGTCGCGACTCCATGCCACGATCGAGACTCTAGCGGTGTGGCCTTCGAGCACCCTTAGGCAGCGGCCCGACTCCACCTCCCACAGCCGCACGGTATTGTCCTCGGCCCCGGAAAGGGCGCGCTGGCCGTCGGGACTCCACGCCACGCTCAAGACGCTCTCGGTGTGGCCTTTGAGCACTCGCACGCAGCGGCCCGACTCGACGTCCCACAGCCGCACGGTATTGTCGTCGGACCCGGAGAGGGCGCACTTGCCGTCGGGACTCCACGCCGCACTCCAGACGATGGCGGTGTGGCCTTTGAGCACCCGCAGGCAGCGGCCCGTCTCGACCGCCCACAGCCGCAAGGTGCTGTCAGCAGCCCCGGAGAGCGCGCGCTGTCCATCGGGACTCCACGCCACGCTCCGGACACTGTCGGTGTGGCCTTCTAGCACCTGCAGGCAGCCGCCCGATTCCACCGCCCACAGCCGCACAGTATTGTCAGCGGCCGCGGAGAGGGCGCGCTGGCCGTCGGGACTCCACGCCACGCTCCAGACAGTGTCTGTGTGGCCCTTGAGTACTCGCAGATAGCGGCCCGACTCCACCTCCCACAGCCGCACGGTATGGTCATCGGCTCCGGAGAGGACGCGCTGTCCGTCGCGACTCCACGCCACGCTCCAGAGGCTGTCAGTGTGGCCTTCGAACACCCGCAGGCAGCCGCCCGACTCCACCTCCCACAACCGCACCTGACGGTCATCGCCCCCGGAGAGGGTACGCTGGCCGTCGGGACTCCACGCCACGCTCAAGACGCCGGCGGTGTGGCCTTTGAGCATCCCCAGGCAGCGGCCCGACTCGACCTCCCACAGCCGCACCGTATGGTCATCGGCCCCGGAGAGCGCGCGCTGGCCGTCGGGACTCCACGCCACGCTCAAGACGCCGCCGGTGTGGCCTTCGAGCACCCGCAGGCAGCGGGCCGAATCGACGTCCCATAGCCGCACGGTATGGTTCGCGGCCCCGGAAAGGGCGCGGTTGCCATCGGGACTCCACGCCACGGTTCTGACGCTATCGGTGTGGCCTTCGAGCACCCGCAGGCAGCGGCCCGACTCGATCGCCCAAAGCCGCGCGGTATGGTCAGCGGACCCGGAGAGGGCGCGTTGGCCGTCGGGACTCCACGCCACGCTCCAGACTATGTGGGTGTGGCCTTCCAGCACTCGCAGGCAGCGGCCCGACTCGACCTCCCACAGCCGCGCCGTATTGTCCCAGGCCCCGGAGAGGGCGCATTGGCCGTCGGGACTCCACGCCACGCTATTGACGCCGGCGGTGTGGCCTTCGAGTACCCGCAGGCAGCGGCCCGACTCGACCTCCCACAGCCGCACGGTATTGTCATCGGACCCGGAGAGGGCGCGCGGGCCGTCGGGACTCCATGCCACGCTCTGGACGCTGTTGGTGTGGCCGAGTGAGAAGATTCTCTCCAGTAGTCCCTCCCCTGCCACGGGTTGCTCGGGAGCCGGCTGGATTACCTCCGGACGGCAAGCTTCGACTAGCTTCGAATACTCTTCCCCGCGATTCCGCGGTCTCCAGTCGATGTAAAGGAATTGCGCCAGGGAGCTTCTAATCGGCGAGTCGTCGAGCCGCAGGGGAATGAAGCGGCGTTCTCTGTTAAGGGGGTCGCGAAAGCGGAATGTGCCGGACTCCAACTGCGCCCAGTCCGAGCCGAACGCATTCGCCGACATGCACAGCACCAGCACACGCGAGAGCTCCAGCCCTTCGTCGATCTTCGCTGGGATGCTGTCGCCGGGCTTGAGCACCCATTCGTCGAACCATACGCTCAGCCCCTCCTGCCGCAAGCGCTCCGCCAGCGAACGCACCACCGCCTTGTCTTTCGCGCTGTGGCTGAGAAAGACATCGAATGGGAACTGCTTTCTCTCGTCCGCCATTTCCTAACTCCCGTTTAGGTTAGCGCGGATGGAATCGTCTTGGGGTGCGAGGATGGTAGTGGAGGAATGAATTGTGGCGAAGAAATTACTCATGCTGGTTGGCGATTATGTGGAAGATTACGAGGTGATGGTGCCGTTCCAGGCGTTGCTGATGGTGGGCCACAAGGTGGACGCCGTTTGCCCGCACAAGAAGGCGGGCGATTCGATACGGACGGCGATTCACGATTTCGAAGGCGACCAGACGTATAGCGAAAAACGCGGGCATAACTTCGCGCTGAATGCCACTTTCGACAGCGTGGCGCCCGAGAAGTACGATGCGCTGGTGATTCCCGGCGGACGCGCGCCGGAGTACCTGCGGTTGAATCCGCGCGTGCTGGAAATCGTGCGCCATTTTGCGGAGGCGGACAAGCCGATCGCGGCGATTTGCCACGGGGCTCAGATATTGGCGGCGGCGGGCGTGCTGGGCGGGAAATCGTGCAGCTGCTATCCGGCGGTGGCGCCGGAAGTAACGGCGGCCGGCGGGAAGTATGCGGATATCGCGATCGATCAGGCTTTCACCGACGGAAAATTGGTGACGGCCCCGGCATGGCCGGCGCACCCCGCGTGGCTGGCGCAGTTCTTGAAGGTGCTGGGAACCAAGATCGAGGCGTAAGGTTTTGCCAACTCACTACGACGATGTGTGGCTCGCAGGTGGACGCCTGCCGATTTCGGCGGATCCTCCGTTGGCGAGGCTGGTGAAGGGTGTGGAAACGGTGGCGTCGATCCGGGCGGAAATCGCGCAAGCAGCCAAGGTCGCGACCATGCCCGCGGTCGAGGTGGTGCCGTACATTTGGACGAATCAGCGTGTATTGATTTGCGGCCGGGTGACAGCGTTGAGCCGGGGCGACAGGTCCTGCTTCGGTGTGCAGATTCCTGCGCCGACGGCTCTTTGTACCGATCGTGCGGCGGTGCGAGCCCTCCTTGTCCACGAATTCGCTCACTGGTTCTATATAGCGACACGCGCGGTGAACGGCTCTGAAGCCGGGGACAAAGAGGGCGGCGTTTTGGACCTCCGGAATGAGGGGCTGACCGAATCGGACACGCAGATCGACGCCGAGGACTGGTTCGGGGAAGAAGATGCGCGGCGGTTCATCCAGCACGGCGATCCGGCCACGCTCGCGATTTCGAGCCAGGCGACGGGGCTGGAAACGCATTTTTATGTGGTGACTCCGCGCATGGGCGACACCGTTGGCGGCATCGACATCGGCGATGATGTCAAGGCTCATATTCGAAGGCTGAGGACGAAGCGGGCTCGCGGACAGGGGCTTTCAGGATAGAATCACAGGGTGCCCTACCCAGAACAGTTCATCGCTCCGATGCGGAGCGATCTCACGCAATACGGCGTTGAAGAAGCGCGGACGCCTGAAGATGTGGACCGACTTCTTGGCCCAAAGAGCGGGACCGTGCTCATGGTTGTGAATTCGGTTTGCGGTTGTGCCGCGGGCCGAGCCCGGCCGGCAATCGGTCTCGCCCTCCGGCATCCGGTGCGGCCCTCGAAGGTAGCCACCGTGTTCGCCGGCGGAGACGAGGCCGCCGTGGCGCACCTGCGTTCCCTGCTCTCCGACTATCCACCTTCCTCGCCGTCGATGGCGCTATTTCGCGACGGCAAGCCCGTGTACATGTTGCACCGTAGCGACATCGAGCGCCGCGACCCCTGGGCGATTGCGGAGCTTCTGAAGGAAGCCTTCGAACGATTCTGCGCCCCAAGCCTGTCTGTAAGCGGGAACTGAACATAGCAGTTCAGAGACTCCCAACTGGGCGAGTTCCACTCGCCTGGGCAAGCTGAAGCATGCCCTACGTGGGACATGCTTCAGCTTGTCCTTGGGCGTAGCTCAGGCCATTTTGCTCAGCATCCCAAAAAATTGCGGGGGCGACATCGTGGCCCGTCAGACGCCTTCCTTCACGCCAGAGCTTTTCCGTACAACACGAGCAGGCGACTCCACGCCTTCTCGGCCTGTGGCTCGTTGTAGACCTGCGAATCGGGAGGGCACCAGCCGTGCGCGGCGCCGGCGTAGACCTCGATCTCGGCGGGCAGGTTGGCTTTCTCGAACGTCTCTTTGAGGGTGGTCTTGTCGTTGGGCGCGCGCGCGTCGTCATTGGCGGCGATAGCGATCAGAAACTGCGCCTGGCTTTTGGCGGCCTGCAGGTGCGGACTGTTGGGCGCGTCGGTCACGAGGCCGCCGCCGTGGAAAGAAGCGACTGCTCCCACACGATCGGGGACGGCGGCGGCGGTGCGAAAGGCGATCGGTCCGCCCATGCAATAGCCCTGGGTGCCGATCTTGCGATTTTTCGCCACGGACGGTTGCCCGTCGAGCCATGCGACGAACGCTTTGGCGTCGGTCATTTGCGTGGTCTCGTTCAGCGCGCGCGCGAGCGGCATCAGATCCTGGATGGGAGTGGCGCCGCCGGCTGACGCGGTGGGGGCTTTTTTGACGCGGTAGAAAGGATTCACCACGAGCACCGAATATCCCGATTCGGCGAGCCGTTTGCCCATCTGGCGGAATGCCAGCCGCAGTCCGAAGATGTCCGGCCACATGAGGACGCCGGCAACGGCGCCGCTCGCGGGATGGACGAAATAGCAGTCCGCAGTGCCGTCCGGCGTGGTTATGTTGACGTCCTCTTCGGTTACGGTAACGGCGTTGGCGACTCGCGGCAGCATCATGGCGACGCCTGCTCCCAACATGGCGCCGAATTGCTTGCGGGTCACCAAACCACGAGCTTCGTACTCCTGCCGGTCCTGCTCAAAACGATCCTGATCGCACATGTTCCCTCCTCATGGGTACCGCGCCATTATACCCACTCGGCCGGGGTGTCCGTGAGAGTTGGGCGGGTTATTTACATGGGACGGCGAAGCCGGCGCCTTTGCCCGGCCGTAGGAGTTCTTAGTTTCCGGGACGAAGCGGCCAGATTGAGGGATGTTGAGGGCTGTGCGATTGCGAACATACCAGCCTGCTTTCCCTTTGGGCATCGTTCGATATCGGATGAAGAGATCCCAACGGGGGCCTCCGGGTGTAAAATTGGTTCGCCTGTTGAGTGTCATTGATTGGCGATGTTTTCAACCAGGAGGAGCTTGTTATGACTCGAAGAGGATTTTTCGGATCGCTCTCGGGGGGTGTGGCCGCAACGTCGCTTGCAGCTCAGCAGGGGGGCAGCCTGTCGCCTACCGAAAAGCGGACAGGGCATGGATCGATCAAGATCACGGACCTGAAGTGCGCCATCATCGGCCGGAACCCGGTGGTTCGAGTCGTAACTGACCAGGGCATCTCGGGATACGGCCAAGCCGAGTCGGCCAAGGCGTATCTGAAGCCGATGGTGCTCTTCTATAGAGACTATCTTCTGAACGAAGACCCCACGGACGTGGGGCGCGTAATGCTGAAGATCCGCCGCATGGGCGCGTTCAAGCCCTGGGGATCGGCGGTGAGCGCGATCGAGATCGCTCTCTGGGATATCGCGGGGCAGGTGGCCGGAGTGCCGGTGTATAAACTGCTTGGCGGGAAGATCCGGGACCGCGTGCGCGCTTATAACGGCGGCGTGCGGTTCCCGATGACCGGCCAAACGCCGCAGGACTACGCGGAGAACATGGCGAAGATGAAGGAAGCCAAAGAGGGCTTCACGTTGATCAAACAGGCGGTCGGTTTTCACAATCCGGCGATGATGGCGGCCATGCCCAACGGGTGGTACGACGAGCCTCGGACGGGACCGCCGCATTCCGAGCGCGGTCTGTTGACGGAGCGTGGGCTGGCGCATATCGTTGCCTGCGTGGAGGCGATGAAGAAAGTGCTGGGCGATGAGATCGGGCTGGCTCTGGACTGCGGGCCGGGTTGGACGGTGAAGGATGCGATCACGTTTGCGCGAACCCTCGAACCGTTCCACATCACGTGGCTGGAAGACATCATCACGGGCGACTATACGCCTTACCCCAACGCGGAAGTTTTTCGGGAGGTAACGCAGAGTACTTCGCTCCCGATTCACACGGGCGAACAGATTTACCTGCGGGAGAATTTTAAGGATCTCATCGAGAAGCAGGCGGTCAATGTGATCGGCCCCGACCCGGAAGATGTGGGCGGAATCGCGGAGCTGAAGTGGATCGCGGAATACGCCGATCTGCACGGCATCCTGGTGGCTCCGCATGGGGTTTTCGACGGATTGATCGGGCTGGCCGCGCTTGTGCACATGTCGGCCGCGCTGCCACAGAACTATATCGCTTTCGAGTATCCGGTGGGGCAGCCGGAGTGGTGGTACGACATCGTCGAGGGGTTGCCGAACCCGATTATGAAAGGCGGCTTCATCGACGTGTGGGATCGGCCGGGTCTGGGCGTCACGTTCAATGTCCAGGCGGCTAAAGCGCGCCTGTCGGACGAGGATCGGCACTTCTTCGACTGAGACCGGTGTTGCGGTGACGCGCGATGCGGGCCGAGCACGGGGATATAATTACGTCTTTCCAATTATGAAACTGAAGACACTTGGAATCGGTGCGGCGTTCGCCGCAGTAGTATTGACCGGCGCTGTGGGTTTCGCACAGCGCGCAGCTCCTCCTGCGAAACCCGCAGATTGCCCGGCAGAGGGATTCAGCGGGGGCTTCAGCCACGGCTGTCCGCAAAAGCAATTTGCCAATCCGGCCGACATCTCGGCCATGATGGCCGCGCTGCCGGACAAGCCCTACGCCACGCCTCAGAGCCTGCGCCATGTGCTGGTGCTCTGCCGAGCGGTCGGCTGGGTGCACACGTCCATCCCGCTGGCAGCGAAGATGGTGGAATACCTGGGAGACAAGACGGGCGCCTGGATGACCACCATCACCTACGATGCCGCCGCGGTGACGCCTGAAAACCTGAAGCGATATGACGCTATTTTCCTGTCCAGCACCACCGGTGAATTTCTGGATGACCCCAACGACAAGGCTGCCACGGACGTTCGCCGCCAGGCACTCCTTGACTTCGTCAAAGGCGGCAAGGGCTTGGCCGGCATCCACGCCGCTACCGACAGCTACCATACCAATGGCGCTACGCCGAGCGGCACATGGCCGGAGTTCAACGAAGCGATTGGCGGCTTCTTCAAATTCCACTGGAGCTACCCGACCTTGATTTCTGTGAAGGTGGACGATCCCAAGAGTCCCTTGACTGCCATGTTCCAGGGGCACGGCTTCGAAATCGTGGACGAGACTTACACCTTTGCACAAGACTCGTTCAGCCGAAAGCGGGTGCATGTTCTCACGAGCATCGACTACGGCAAAATGAGCGCGGAAGACAAGGCTAAAGAGCCGGCAGCCACCAGGCGTACCGACGGCGACTACGCGTTGAGCTACATTCAACGCGTGGGCAACGGCCGCGTGTTCTATGAGGCACACGGCCACGATGAGAAGGTGTACTTCTCGCGGCCCTTTGTGGCTCATATGCTGGCGGGGATTCAATACGTTCTCGGCGACCTGAAGGCCGATGACAGCCCGAGTATGAAATAGATGCGCCGTTACAGTGGCTGAGAGTTATGCGATTGCCGGGCCGTTCTGGCGGCTTTGGACGCGCGGGCGATCGTCTCGTGCGGGCCAGATTCGGGATGCAGCATGGATACCGAGGCTATCGGGGTCAGACACTCGCTTTCCGCGTGCAGCAGTTGGGGAGCGGTGCCTGGACAGCATCGATGCGCTGCTTCTGCTGGGGACAGCGATTGGCGTCAAGGGCCAGGATCTGGCGCCGGAAGCCTGCCAGCGTCTCGCCAGCGCGGCGAGTATGCTAGGGGAACGGCGCCTGGATCGCTGGTAGTCCAGTCGCAGAATGTGGCTGGGGCTTCTTCGTGGCTGCAGGCGATCTAAGTGGAGATGTCTATGATTGCGATCTTGGCTGGATTGCCCGGAACAGGTAAGAGCACGCTGGCGCGGGCCCTGGCGCAGCAACTGGCGGGTGCGGTGCTCGACAAGGACGCGATTCGGGCGGCGCTCTTCCAGCCGGCTCACGTGGAGTACTCGGCGGCGCAGGACGATTTCTGCCAGGAGATCATGCTGAAGACCGCGGCGTATCTGCTGGCTAAAGATGCCGGGCTGCTCGTTCTGCTGGATGGCCGGACGTTCTCACGGCGATATCAGCGCGAGCGCGCGATGGAATTCTGCCGGCAAGTGGGGACGGCTTGGGCAACGCTGGAGTGTGTCTGCGCGGAGCAGACCGCAATCGGACGCCTGGCGGAAGCGATGGCGCAACACACCCACCCCGCGGCGAATCGGACGCCGGAGCTTTATCTCCAAGTTCGAGATGCATGGGAGCCGATCGAGGGCCCCAAACTGGTGATCGACACGGACGCGGACCTGGACTCCTGTGTCGATCGGGCGCTGCGCTACCTCACCGGTCGAAGCGGCGATGGCGCGGGGCTGGCGCATTAGTACCGAAGGCCGCCGATCGGGGCAGACGCAGCCTCACTTTTCGGCTATCGCGTAGTTCGGGCGGAGGGCCTCCTGGAACCAATCGGTGTAGCGGACCGGTTCGAAGGGGGACTCAGCTGCCAGTTCGTCGCGGGCGATCAGGACACCGGGCTCGCGACTCTTTTTCAGCCACTGGCGGCATTCCTCGTTTTCGCCCAGGCGCGCGCACACGCAGGCGGCACGGTAGGCGCCGCTCCCAGGCTCGCGCAGTTCCGAGCCGAGGAACTGCTCCTTCGCCTGACGCAAAAGGCTGACCGACTCTTCTCCGCAGACCCGTAGACCCTGAGCGAAGAGTATGGCTGCGTGGCCCCTCATGAGCTTGGCCGGGTCATTGTTGTGGGCGGCCGCGGTCTCGAAACTGGCGAGCGCATCGGCCAGGGCTTGATCGGTTTCGGGTCCGGGAGCGCGTTTGGACTGTTCGGCGAGGGCGTGCGCCCAGAGAATCCTCACGTGGCCGAAAGAGGGTCGCAGGCGCAGAATGGTCTCGAAGAGAACGCGCGCTTCGGCAAGCTTCCCGTCGGATTTGCAATCGACGTCGAGCGCCGCGCGAGGCAGTTGTGCGTGTCCCAGGCGGGCCATGAGATTGGTGTCTTCAGGCGCAAGGGTGAGCGCGAGGGCCAACTTCTCCTCCGCCTCGCGATAGAGGCTGTCCGCCTCGCGATAGAGGCTGTCCGCCGCGGCGCGTGGCTTGCGCACGGCTCGCGACATGCGGCCATGCGCCCAAACCTGCAGCCCAAGCAGATGGCGAGGGTTCTTGGCCAACAGGCGATCGCACTGCTCGTAGGCTTGCGCATAGGAACGATCGGCGGCCACGTCTTCCGGATTGGCTTCGGCCTCGCGGATGAAGCGGCTGGCGGCGGCCGCGATCACTTCCTCTTCCTTCAGGTTGTCCGGTTTGCTCTCGCCGGCTTCCGAAGCGCTGGTAGGGCCAACTCCTGGCGATCGCAGGAGCTGACGCAAGACGGTAGCGAGATAGAGCAGCGGGGCACTGAAGGCGGGCGGTAAGGCTGAGGGAGTTCTGCGGGAGAGCTCCGCGGACTGCGAGGCCGCAGAGCAACAGGAAAGCCGCTTGCAGCAGGAGGCTGACTCGAGCACCGGGTCTGGCGAGTGGCGGGCTCGGGGAAGGCCGTGGGGTCGGGGTATATGGGCGGGAGATCCGACGGCAGCGAGCCCGCCCGCTCGTCCGCGGATGCCGTCCATTTGCCGCGCAGGTTCCGGACCAGCTTGCGAGAGGCGCCGGCGATCGCTGAACGGCGAACGTGCCCTGCCGGCAGTGGACAACCATACTGTTGCGGCGCCCGCGTGTGCCCGGGGTATCGACTATGTCGACGCCCACGATCTCGACCCGGGGGATGGAGAAACGCGCGCGCGCGCCCGCGTATATGAGACGATCGCCCGAAAACCAAATGCGTCCGACATCCCAGGTGAAGAAACCGTTAATGGGCGAAGCGTTGTTGCCGGGCCACAGGCCGACGAAATCTCCCCCGTTCCCGGCCGGCAATCGCGGGGCAATGCGGCGAGCGATCTTCCGCAGAAAGAGGCGATGCCACCACGAGATGAGGAACACCGAAGAAAGCAAAACGGGGATGAGGCACAAAGCGAGTATGCCGGCTCGCATGGCGTAGTTATCGGCGGCGCGCGAGATGGCGTAGGACAACCCCATGAGTTGGAAAACTAACGCGGCCCGCAACAGCCACATGGTGCTCGCAAGGTGCGATGCCTTGGCGCCTGTGGACAAGCAGGGGTCGCCATCCGGGAAGGCGGAGGTGACATCGTAGCGCGCATCGAGGTCCGGGGAATGTTCGCCGGCGGCGCCATAGAGCTCGTCGGGGTGTTCGAGGATCCGGAGGGCGCGCCATTCGGCGATTCGGAACTGCGAAGCCAGGCGCTGCACGCGGTCGCGGTAAGACGGATGCGAGAGGATAGACCCCGCCTGGTTTCCAGCGCATTCGCTATTACGGTTTTTTGGCAAACTGCCATCGCGCCATAAACTCGCGCTGTGTCGCAACTTGCTGGCTACTCCCTATTCGGATCTGCTGCCCAGCCCCACCGACTATCCAAATCCTTGCGCCAGACTACGCCTCTGCCCCAAGTGCGGGATCGGAACCATGGTGCAACTCCAAGCCCTGTTCCGTTGTTACGGTCCGGTGCCCTTGCTGGTGAATACCTCATGACGATGTCGTGTCGAAACTCGCCGCACCCCAAAGTTGCCCTCCCGGCAGGCTGTCGCACCGGTGTGCGCCGATGGCATGCCGGATCGCTTCTCGCGCCGGGGTCTCCCCAATTTCGTGCCTTCCGCGCGCTACAGCCGACCTCGACGCTGCTTGCCACCGACAGACACGCGCACCAACGTCCCTTCCAAACCCAACCACACCCCACCTCGCGACGGACCAAAACCCATTAAAGATCGGCCCTCATCCCGCGGTTTAGCTCACTGCACGGTTTACTCAATTCCGCGGCGATCAGACATCGCGTCTTTTTTGGGCTTTCCGCGCCGCAGAAATGAGCAAACCTTTTTCGATCACAAATCTGGCCAATCCGCGCCTAGTTTTCTGCTTTCGGCAAAGAGGAGAGTTTTTGGAAGGCGGAGCGGACGCGGACTAATCGCCGTTGCAGGAGCCGGAGAGACTTTTGGCTGATGGTG
>Ga0182013_10001317_pt1 | contig 34144 bp, 32 predicted proteins | sample 612S2MmetaG_FD_120487 | JGI IMG/M metagenome (GOLD analysis project Ga0182013, IMG submission 120487) | Permafrost microbial communities from Stordalen Mire, Sweden - 612S2M metaG | ecosystem: Environmental > Terrestrial > Soil > Wetlands > Permafrost | place: Sweden: Stordalen | collected... | reverse complement strand
CTACCGTCTTACGTTTCCTGCAAGTCCGAGTCGGCCACCCGCGCCCGCGACACCTTCCGCCGGATGGCTGCGGGAAGGCCCAGCAACACCGAATCGAAGCGCTTGGCTAACGTGACCAATGCCGGGATCAACTGGTGGAGCAGCATCCCCGGTTAAGCCTTCAGGTCCTGGCCGTCGACATTGATGCCGAGGATCTTCACGGCCGTGTACGGCTGGCGGTGCCCGTTCAGCTTCTTGTATTGCTTCTTGCGCTTGAAGTGGAAGACCAGGATTTTGTCGCCACGGCCATGCTCGACCACCTGTCCGGTGACGAAAGCCTTGGACGACGGCTTGCCCAGTTCGCCTTCGGAGCCGCTGACCGCCAGCACCTCGTCGAACTGCACGTTTTCGCCGCCTGCCTGCGACAGCTTCTCGATCTCAATCACGTCTCCGGGTGCGACGCGATACTGCTTTCCCCCGGCGCGGATCACCGCGTACATGGCAAATCCTCCATCGACCAGCTCGCGCACCCTGCGGCGCGAATGGCTAAACTCTTTGTGCGCTTGCACTTCCCCGAGCGCGGAAGGAAACCTTCGCTAAAGGCGGGGTGCCCCTGACGGGAGCTGGTAGTACAGGCAAACTCTAAAAGTGTAGCGTGTTTGAGGCGGGTAGGTCAAACGGAGGCGAACGAAATGAAGCCTGTTGACCGCCCAATCGCAAACGTCTCAGTTCGACCATTAGGCCGAATTCGAGTATTAACGAGAAGCAAACGCTACCAAAAAGCGTGGCAAGGCTCTCGCGGATCAGATATGCTTTTCGCAGAATGCCAGCGTGCAGCATAAGGGCGCGTAGAGCATCCAATCTGTCATGCCGAATCGAAAATCATCACGCAGCGCAGAGGGTGAGCAAGTGACCTTCAATATCGAAACTGAACGCGAGACGGACGGCCGCTGGATCGCCGAAGTCATCAATATGCCCGGCGTTTTGGCCTATGGCGCGACTAAAGACGCCGCCAAGGCCAATGCGTATGCGCTGGCTCTTCGCGTCATAGCGGATGGCGTTGAGACCGGCAAGAACCCTCCCAAGACTATTTAAGGTTGCCACGTCGGCATGAGTCTCTGGCCCAGCACTCGGGCTCGCCAAGTTTACAAGGCACTCGTTAAGAGTCGGATGGCAACCCGTTTCTATGCACGGCTCCCACATCAAACTTCACCACAGGGACTCCAAATACCCAGACTACGTTTGGGCTTTCCACGATAACGAAGAAATTGGACTTCGTATGCTGGCAAGGATCGCCAAGCACACCGGATTGCGCCCCAGCGATCTGTAGACCGCCGGAAAATCGAGACAGCTTCGGCAGGGCTCATCCCTGCTAGCATAGCTTTGTGGCCCCGCTGCTCGATGTCTGCAACCTCCGTATTGAGTTTGCCACGGCACAAGGAACTGTGACTGCCGTCCGCGATGTGAGCTTCCACATTGACGCAGGGGAAGTCCTGGGACTGGTGGGCGAGTCGGGTTCGGGAAAATCCGTCAGCGCGCTGGCCCTGTTGCGATTGCTTCCGCCGCAGGCGCGGATTCGCGGCAGCATCCAGTTTCGCGGCGAAGAGTTGCTGGCGCTGTCGGAACCAGCGATGCGCCACATTCGCGGCGCCGGTATCAGCATGATCTTTCAGGAGCCCATGACGGCGCTGAATCCAGTGATGCGCGTGGGTGACCAGATTGCCGAAGCGGTGCTGGCGCATTCCGGGGCTGAAGCCCCGAGTCATAGGGAAGCGGATGCGGCGCAGCTAAAGCTGCGCCCCTTCAAAGCCGATGGCGGTGTATCGGCGCTGCACAAGCCGCCCTCCTTCGAGCAAGATGCAACCGATGTGGCGCAGCCGATTGGACTGTTAGAACAAGGCGAAAAACAGATCCCTCGCGGGCTGAAGCCCGCTCGTGATGACAAGAATGAAGAGGGTGGCGCGGCGCATGCCGGGGCTAAAGCCCCAGACGAGAGAGAGGCTGGTACGGCGGACCTAAAGGTCCGCCCCTTCGAAGACGGCAAGAGTTCGCCGGCAATCAAGATCACCAAGCAGGACGCCTGGCGGCTGGCTGTCGAATCGCTCCGCACCGTCTCCATCGCCGACGCCGATCGGCGCGCGCGCGATTATCCTCACCAGCTTTCCGGCGGCCAGCGCCAGCGGGTGATGATTGCCATGGCGGTGGTCAATCGGCCGTCATTGCTCATTGCCGACGAGCCCACCACCGCGCTCGATGTCACTATCCAGGCGCAGGTGCTTGACCTACTTGCCGAGCTGCGCGAAAAATTCTCCCTGGCCATGCTGTTCATCTCGCACGATCTCGCCGTGGTCTCGCTGGTGTCGCGCCGCATCGGCGTGATGTATGCCGGCAACCTGGTGGAGATGGGTTCGGCGAGCGACGTTTTCCATCATCCGGCGCATCCCTACACGCGCGGCCTGCTAAACTCGGTGCCAACGCTGCGCACCGATCGCGGCCGGCCGCTGCAGACCATCGAAGGGACCGTGCCTTCGATCGTTGCGTTGCCGCCGGGCTGCGCCTTCGAGCCGCGCTGCGCGTCGCGCATTGCCAGCTGTGCGGCCGCGCTGCCGCCGCTGATTGAAGTAGCGCCCGGTCATCTGGCGCGCTGTCCCGTGGTCGCGACGGAGGTCCACTGATTCATGCGTCTGCTGCTGCTGAGCGACATTCATGCCAATCTGGAAGCGCTGGAGGCCTGCCTGGCTGCGGCTCCCGCTTATGATCGCGTGGTGAATCTCGGTGACGTCGTGGGTTATAACGCGTCGCCGAACGAAGTTTGCGAACGCGTGCGCGCCATGGGATATCCGGTGGTGCGGGGCAATCACGATCGGGCCTGCTCCGGGCTATCGAGTTTGGCGGAGTTCAACCTGGTGGCAGCCATGTCGGCCCGATGGACCCAGACCATGCTGTCAACCGATCATCTTGACTGGCTGCGCAATCTGCCCCAGGGGCCGCTGCGTCCGGAGGAATTCCCTGGCTTGGAGTTCGTACATGGCTCGCCGCGCGACGAAGACGAGTACGTGCTGAACAACACCACCGCCGGGGTTGACTTTCATCTCCCCGGTCACGCGGACAAGATTTTCTTTGGCCACACCCACCTGCAGGGCGGATTCGTTTGCCGGAATAATAAGACGCAACCTATCACCCCGCAGTACGCAACCGGAGATCAGGTCGAGCGCTGCGGGATCATCCTGGCCGCCGGCGAACGATATCTCATCAATCCGGGATCGGTGGGACAGCCGCGCGACAATGACTGGCGCGCCGCTTTCGCCTTGTACGAAAACAACGAAGACGGTTCCGCCAGGGTGACCTATTACCGCGTTCCCTACGATGTTCAGCAGGCCCAATCGAAAATCCTGGCCGCTAACCTTCCCGAGCGGCTGGCCACGCGGCTCAAGCTGGGCCGGTAGCGGGGCGTCCGAGGAGAATCGTAGGCCGCGCTGCCGGTGCCCCTCGATAGACCAAAAACCTTCATCCGAAAGGTTACGCGGTCTCCAGTCGCGTGTTTTGTGCGTGCTAGAATCAAGCAGGCTTCCCCGGGGTCTGATGAATTCTGAGCTACAAAATCTTATTGACTTGCAACAGGTGGACGCGCGAATAGCCGCGGTCCGCGCCGAAGTTGCCGCTTTGCCCAAAGAAGTCGCGCGGATCGAAGCCAAGCTTGCCGGCTCCAAAGCCGCGGTGGAAGCGGCGAACGCGGCGATGAAGGCCGATGAGAGCGCACGCCGCAAGCATGAATCCGACATCAAGGACCAGCAGGAGAAGATCAGCAAGTATCGCGATCAGTCGCTGAAAGTCAAAACTAATCAGGAATACAAGGCGCTGATGAGCGAGCTAGAACACGCCGAAGCCGAAATCCGCAAGCTGGAAGACAAGATCCTGGAGATCATGGTCGCAGCCGACACGCGCAAAGATGGCCTGAAGCAGGCTGAGGCGGCGCTTAAGGCCGACACCACCGCCAACGAGAAAGAGAAAGAGCACGCCCGCCAGCAAACCGCCGAAGACGAGCAGCAGCTCGACGAGCTCAATGCTCAACGCAAGCAGCTACGCTCGGGTGTCGGCGAAGAGACCGTGACCCACTATGACCGCGTGCTGAAACTACGTGGCTCGGTCATGGCTCCGGTGTATGAAGACGAGAGCTGCTCGGTCTGCCGCGTCCGGCTCCGTCCCCAGGTGTTTCAAGACGTGATGAGCAACCAGCAGATCGTCACCTGCTTCTATTGCAATCGCATCCTGTACTTCGTTCCTCCACCACCCAAGCCGGAAGAAGAAGCGGAGGCGGCCAAAGTTCCCGCCGCCGACTCGCCGAAAGAAGAGCCAGTGCAGGCGGACGAAGCGGCGGGGTAGGAGATCGGTAGTCCAGGACCAGGCCTCGGTCTCTTTCGCGAAAGGTGTCTGACTTTCGGAAGCGGACTTGACCGTCCGCTCTACCCGAACACACGCTCCCACCGTCTCTGCTTTGTGCCTCCACGCCTCCGGGGTAGATAAAATGGGTAGGTGCCTTCGCAGCGCATGGAGTTCCTCCCTGATCGCGACTCCGAGTTGTTCGCCGCTGCTCCGGCGAGCGCGGCGGTGTTCGTGCTGCGTGGCGACGAAGCCAGCGAGCCGTACGTCGGCAAGAGCTCGAACTTGCGCCGCCGACTACAGCGCTTGCTCGGTCCTAGCGTGGGGCAATCCCGCAAGCTGAACCTCCGCGATCGCGTGCGTTGGGTGGAGTGGAACTCGACTGGCTCCGATTTCGAAGCGGGATTCCTGCTGTACCAGATGCTTCGCCGCGAGTTCCCCAAGACCTACGACAAGCGCCTGCGGCTGCGTTTTGCGCCGCTGGTGAAGCTCATCCTCGACAATCCGTATCCGCGTGCGACGATCACGGTCCGTATCAGCGGTGCGAAAAGCAAGGCGCAGTATTTTGGGCCGTTCGTCACCCGGGTCGCCGCCGAGAAGTTCGCCAACGATTCGCTGGATCTCTTCAAGATGCGGCGCTGCGTTGACGAACTTCACCCCGACCCCGCGTTTCCGGGCTGTATTTATTCCGAGATGAAAATGTGCCTGGCGCCATGCTTCAAGGGCTGCAGCGATGAGGAATACGAGGCGGAGGTTGGCCGCGTGCAACAGTATTTGGAGAGCGGCGGCCAGTCGCTGGTGCGTGAGATCGAGCGGCGGCGAGACGAGGCATCCACCAATCTCGACTTTGAAGGCGCTGCGGCCCTTCATGCACGCCTGGAAAAAGTGAAAGCCGCGGGCGCGCAATTGCCGGAGATCGTGCGCCGCCTCGATGAGCTAAACGGCCTGATGGTGCAGCCCTCGGCGGAGCGCGAGTGTGTTGCGATGTTTAAGATTGTCGGAGGACGCATCTGCGATCCGGTTACGCTCAACGTCGGCCAGCAAGCTGAAGCGTCACATCTGGCGACGCGGCCGCAATCGATGGAGGCGCGCATTACCCACGCGCTGGCGACGGTTGGTCCCCCCCAGCTGCGCAGCGCTCTGGAGCGAATGGAACACCTCGCGTTGCTCAAGCGCTGGTACTACCGCACCGCTAAAGCGGGAGAGATATTCCTGACCGAGAGCAGCGGCGAGTTGCCCATGCGCCGCGTCGTCCGCGGAGTGTCGCGCGTCTTTCGTGGCGAGAAGCCTTCGGGCGACCTCAGCGAAACCGCGGGCGATTACTGGAAGTTTCGCGCTCGCGAAGCTGGGATCACAGAAAACTGATGCAAGGGATAATTACAATCGCGCCATGAAATCGAAACCTGATTCCTGGAATTCCGAACTCTACCAGTCCAGCCATTCGTTCGTGTGGCAATACGGACGCGACCTGCTGGTGTTGCTGAATGCCAAGCCGGGCGAGCGCATTCTCGATGTGGGTTGCGGGACCGGCCAGCTCACCGCCGAGATCGCGCAATTCGGCGCCGAGGTGGTTGGCGTCGACTCTTCGCCCGAGATGATTCAAACCGCGCAGGGCAATTTCCCGCAGGTGGTTTTCGAAGTGGCTGATGCAGCCGCCATGCCCTACTCCCGTGAGTTCGATTTGGTGATCTCGAATGCCGCGCTGCATTGGGTGCGGGACCAACGAGGCGCGATTGCTTCGATTGCGCGCGCCCTGAAGCCCGGCGGACGCCTCGTCTTGGAGATGGGCGGTCGCGGAAATCTCCGCCACTTGCTTGAGGCGGTGTATCAGGCGTTGCGCGCGTTGGGCATTGCGAACCCCGAACAGTTGTCGCCGTGGTCCTTTCCCTCCATCGGCGAATATGCGCCCCTGCTGGAATCGCAGGGACTTGAAGTGGATTTTGCGGTGCTGTTCGATCGAGCGACCATTTTGGAAGGCGGCGAGCGTGGGCTGAAATTATGGCTCGAGATGTTCGGCAGGTTCGCCGTCGAGGCGATTGCGCCCGAGCAGCGCAAGGAGTTCTTTAGCCTGGCGGACAAGTTTGCCGCGCCCGCGCTGTTTCACAATGGGGTGTGGACCATCGACTACAAGCGGCTGCGACTGGTCGCGGTGAAACTGTGAGTCTGGCCGCCCGGGCTTCGGGGCGGCCCACGGCCGCGATGCTGCGCGAGGCGCCGATTCTTGCGCGCGAGTTCTTCAATCGCGATCCGGTAACCGTGGGACGCGAGTTATTGGGTAAGCTGCTGATCCGGCGTGAAGGACGCAAATTACTGGCCGGCCGCATCGTCGAAGATGAAGCCTACCTTGGCCGGCAAGATCCCGCGGCCCACGCATTCGCCGGCATGACGGCTCGCAACTTCGTGCTGTTCGGCCCGCCGGGTCATGCGTACGTGTATTTCATCTATGGCAACCACTATTGCCTGAATGTCTCGTGCATGCCTGAGGGTCAAGGCGAAGGTGTGCTCTTCCGCGCCATGGAACCGGTGTTTGGGACGGATGCCATGGTTCGCGCGCGTGGTATCCACCTACCGCCGTCGCCTCGTCCTACGCAATTACGCCTTATCTCCAGCGGTCCCGGACGCATGTCGGAAGCGCTCGGCATCACTCGTCTGCGAGATAATAACAAAGACCTGACGTCGCGTGATTCCGATTTGTGGTTTGCGGATGACGGCTCTCGTCCCGATCGCATCGCCGCCACCGCGCGCATCGGCATCACCAAGGCGGTCGACCAACCCTTGCGATTCGTGATCCTAGGCAATCCCTACGTCTCGGCGAAGCGCGTGCAATGATCCGCCGGGGTCAAAAGAGACAAGCATCTCGCCCATGAACTTGCGAATCCTAGATCGGATCGTGCCAGCCGCCGATGTCGGCCGCCAGTTCGCGGGAGTCTGGCGGACCCCACGTTCCCGGATCGTACGCCTCCGTCGGACAGCAATCACCCAGGATTGGATCGACGATACTCCAGGCTGCTTCCACGGCATCTTGCCGCACGAAGAGCAACTGATCGCCCTTCATTGCGTCGGTGAGCAGACGCTCATAGGCGTCCATCTCATCGTCGGCGGTGTACTTGACCGCCGAAAGTTCTACCGGCATGGGGACCATGAGTGGTCCGGGACGCTTCACGCGGGCACCCAGGCTCAACTCAATGTCCGGCCCCAGTCGGAAGCGGAAATAGTTCCGTCCATCCCCACCCATCTTGCTCAACGGAGGCTTGCGCAGCTTCACATAAACCTCGGTCGCCGTGACCGGCAAGCGCTTGCCCGCGCGGATCAGGAACGGAACGCCGGCCCATCGCCAGGAGTCGATCTCCAGCCGCAGCGCAGCAAAGGTCTCGACGTCCGAATGAGGTGACACTCCCGCCTCCTTGCGGTAACCCTCGAACTGCCCTCGGACGATATTCGCCGGGCTCAGTGGCGGAATGGTACGAAAAATCTTCACTTGCTCATCTCGCACCGAATCCACGTACATGGTTGTGGGCGGCTCCATCGCCAAGAATGCTACAACCTGCAACATGTGGTTCTGCACCACATCCCGAATGGCACCCGCTTCTTCGTAAAACTTGCCGCGGCCCTCGACCCCGAAAGACTCTGCCATCGTGATCTGCACGCTATGTACGTAATTGCGGTTCCAGATGGGTTCCAGAAAGCTGTTGGCGAAGCGGAAGATCAGAAGGTTTTCCACCGCCTCCTTGCCCAGATAATGATCGATACGAAAAATGTTTTCCTCGGGAAAAGCCTGGTGCAGCGTGTCATTCAGTTTGCGCGCCGATACCAGGTCGCGCCCAAAAGGCTTCTCCAGGATGACGCGGGCATTTTTCGCGCAACTGGACTTCGCCAGTCCCTGCACCACCACGGGAAACATGCTGGGAGGAATGGCCAGATAGTGCGTGGGACCTTGCGCATCACCCAGCAAGGCGCGGAGCGCCGCATAGGTTTTGTCGTCTTTGTAATCGCCATCCAGGTAGCTGAGCAACTCGCAAAGCCTGGTGAACGCCCCGTCGTCCACTCCTCCACCGAACTTGGTTATGCTGTCGCGCGCGCGCTCGCGCAACTGCTCAATGGTCCAGCCTGACTTGGCCACGCCGATGACCGGCACATTTAGCGTGCCATGCTTCACCATGCTCTGCAGGGCGGGAAAGATCTTCTTGTGGGCCAGGTCGCCGGTTGCACCAAAAAAAACGAATGCGTCTGAATGCTGTAGCATGAACCCCTCTTCGCGCGGATAGCCAGATCAGGATGAAGCGAGATATTACAAGGTTACAGCCGCAAGCGATAGTAGCAGGCGTTTGCGGGCAGTGAATAACTTGTGAATATGAACTTGCGTGCCCATCAAGGTTGTTTCTTGAGCGGGTCAGCTCAAGACAACATCTGTCCGGAATAAGCCGATCAGCGTCTGCCCCTCCTGTAACATGGAAGCCAAGCCGATGAGCTCTCCCCGCCCCATAGAAAACTCCAGTGAGCGCGTTCTTGAGTTCGATCAACTGCGCCAACTGCTCGCGATTTACACCAGTTCGCCGCTCGGACATGAGCGGGTGATGCAGCTCACCCCCTCGCGTGACCCCCAGTGGATCGAGCGCCAGCAGCAGCTTACGGAAGAATTGCGGGGATATCTCCGCACCGGTGGGCACTTTGATTTTCATGGGCTGCTCGACCCCACCGCTCTGGTGAACAAATCGCGGATCAGCGGCGCCGCACTGGAGATCACCGAGATCCGCGATCTTTTGCTGGTCGCCGATCGTGCCGCCGAATGGCGCGAGATTGCCCTGCATCCGGCGGTCGCCCTCGAGGACAAGTGGGAGACAGTGCGCGAGCTTTCGCAGAACCTCGCTGATTTCACGTTACTGTTACGCCATTTTCGCCACAAGATTTTGCCCGACGGCACGCTGGACGACCGCGCCTCACCCGAGCTGGCGCACATCCGTCGCGACATTGAAAAACAGAAACGCTCCATCCAGGAATCGCTGCGCTCCTATCTGCGGCGGCTTTCCGAAGGCGGCGCCGTTCAGGAGGAACTGGTCACCATTCGTGGCGAGCGCTTCGTGATCCCGGTCAAGATCGAGCAGCGACGGCGGGTGCAGGGTGTGGCCCACGGAGCCTCGTCCAGCGGACAGACGGTCTTCATCGAGCCGCTAGAGACCATCGAACAGAACAACGACCTGGTACGGTTGCTGGAAGACGAGCAAGCCGAAATCCATCGCATTCTCCTCGACATGACCGCTCGGCTGGGTGAGCATGCCGACGCGCTGGTCCATGCCGTGGACGTGCTGGCGGAATTGGAAGTGCAGTTTGCCAAGGCGCGATTTGCCCAGGAGTACGACTGCGTCGCGGCGAAGCTAGTGGCCGAAGGGACAGCAATAGCCGAACCTGGGGCGTCACCACCGGGCGTATCGGCGATCACCGAATCACCGGTCAATGGTCCATCGGACACGGCCCCATGTGATGCGCTGGTATTGCGAAATGCCCGCCATCCGCTGCTCGAACGCACGCTGAAAGCCCGCGGTGTCCAGGTGGTTCCACTCACAGTCGAGCTCGACAGCCGGCATCGTCAGATCATTATCAGTGGACCAAACACCGGCGGCAAGACGGTAGGGCTGAAGACCATGGGCCTGCTGGCATTGATGGCACAGGCGGGAATCCCCGTACCGGCCGAGCGCGCCCAGTTGCCGATCTTCGACGCGATCTTTGCCGACATCGGCGATTACCAGTCGATCGAGCAGAACCTGTCGACCTTTTCCGCGCACGTCACCAACATCGATTTCATCTCCCATCACACCACAAGGCATTCGTTGGTGTTACTCGACGAGCTGGGTTCGGCCACCGATCCGGAAGAGGGGGCTGCGCTGGCAGTTGCTATCGCGGAGTACTTCCGCCGTGCCGGTTGCATCAGCATCGTTTCGACACACCATACGGCCTTGAAAGTCTATGCGGCGAACACGCCGGGCGTGCTCAACGCCGCCGTCGGATTCGACGAGAACACGTTTGCGCCGACGTTCGAGCTTCGCATTGGCGTGCCCGGAGCGTCGGCGGGCATCAATATCGCGCAGAAGCTCGGACTGAATCCCGAAATTGTCGGCGAGGCCCGCCAGCGCATGACCTCGCAGGCGCAAGACGTCGCGCGTTTCCTGGACCGGTTGCACAATGAACTGCGTCGGCTCGACTCCGAGCGCACCCAACTCCGGACGCGGGAGCAGGAAATAGCCCAGGAGCGCGATCGCCTCAATCTCGAAGGCCGAAAAGAGCAGCGCGAGAAAATTCGTGAGCTGGAAAAGAAGCTGGAGAGCGTGCTACGCGACTTTGAGTATCGCATCCGCGAAACCGTGAATGCTGTGCAGGACCGCGCGCAGGCGCTCAAGCTGACCAAGGACGCCGACCGCCGCATCGCCAAAATGCGCCGCGAATTTCGCGAGCAGTTCGACTCTACCGTAGTGGCGCACAGCACCGGAGCCGACACCGGAGACCCTCATGCCCAGCAGCATGTGGTGAAGCAGGTGTCCGTGGGCGACACCGTGCGCCTCAAGTCGCTGGGCCGCGACGGGCGCGTGCTTCGCTCCTTCGACGACGATACTTTTGAAGTCGCAGTCGGTCCCATGAAGATGAAGGTAGCGCGCGACGACTTCGCCAGCGTGGTGGCGCACGCTGGCAGCAATCCTGTCGAAGCGGCTCGTTCGCGGGGTATTAATGTTTCGCTGGCTCACGAAGACGAAAGCGTGGCCACGGAAATCAACGTCATCGGCCAAACTGTGGATGAGGCTACGCGCGCGGTGGAGAAGTTTGTGGATCGCGCGTTTCTAGCGGGCGCGGTCCGTCTGCGCGTGGTGCATGGCAGCGGGATGGGTATTCTGCGCAAAGCGCTGCGGCAATACCTGCAAAGCCATCCCCACGTGGCCAACGTCAGCGAGCCTCCGCAGAACGAAGGCGGGGGGGGAGCAACCGTGGTGGATCTGAGGACGTGAGAATCGCTCTTCGCCTTGCGCTTTTCGCTATTCGCAGAGGTGGTGACCGTTGCTCCGTCGAGGGACCAAGCCTCCGAGGCGAACTGCCGGTCGGGATTCCGCGAGGATTGCCACGCGAGTAGCGAACAGCGGCTTTCCGCCGGCTTTGTTGCACTTCGCCGTGCGCCTCTCTAGACTTGACAGCAGTGAGTAAGTTTGGACAGACCGTAAAGGGCTACGTATGGTGGACCTATCCGCGGGGCAGCGTCCATTACGACGTAATGGTCACCGTTATTCTCGCCTTCATCTTCCTGACGCCGCTCTGGATCAACTTTCGGGACAAACCACAGGAGCGCCCGCCGCATCAAACCGAAGTCATCGTGCAACAAGAAGGCGATGGGTTTGTCTACAAGGTTGACGCGTCGGCCGTCAGAACCGGGAACGACGCCGAAATTCGGGAATCGCTGCTGCGCATCATCGAACCGGTGGCCGGCGAAATTACGGTTGATCGCTATGAACCGGTGCGCGACAGCAAACACAACCTGGTCGCCTACAAAGTTTGGGGACATCGCTAAGCCAGAACAAATTGCGACGCGAATCGGCTTCAAGAAAACCATGAGAAACGCAATCATTGCCGTAGTGGGATGGGTCGTTTTGTGCGGCGTCGCGGTCTCTCACGCCCAGGACCTGCAGTCGGTGCTCGCTTCCATGGACCGGGCAGCCGCCAGCTTCCGCTCGGCACAGTGCGATTTCGTCTCCGACCAGTATCAGAAAGTGGTCGACGATCACGATCTGCAGAAGGGCACGATGTATTTCCGCCGCCAGGGTACCGATGTCGAGATGGCCGCCGACTTCGCCTCTCCCGACAAGCGGTACGTCTTGTTTACCGGCAACCTGCTCAGTGTCTATCAACCATCCATCGACCAGGTTACTGAATACAATCCGGGCAAGAATAAGTCGGACTTTGAGAGCTTTTTGGTGTTGGGTTTTGGCGGGAGTGGCCGCGATCTTTCCAAATCGTTTGACGTCAAGTACTCGGGCACTGAGCAAGTGCAAGGCGTGAACGCCGCCAAACTGGAACTGACACCCAAGTCGCAGCGGGTGCGAAACATGTTTTCCACCATTACCCTGTGGATCGATGCGGCGCGCGGCGTTAGCGTACAGCAGCGTTACGACGAGCCGTCGGGTGACTACAAACTTACGAAGTTCAGCAACATTGAAATCAACCGCAAGATTTCCAGCGACGTTTTCAAGTTGAAGACCACGGGACACACCAAAGTGGTCAAGCCCAACGGATGAAACCCGACGGACGGGCTTACGTCCCGGGCTAACTTCATAGCCGCCGCTGCGCGGCTGGTTTGATCTATTAATGGGGCTTTGTTCCACCTCAGAACTTCTTTCCCGGTTGCGACAGAGTCTCTAAAGGTCCGCGCTTCTCACACAGAGTTCTCATTCTTGAAACAAGCCCCGGCTACTTGGACGTCGGGTTCGCGGACGGTTTGGAATTGTCCATGTGCTGCAGGTTCTGGGGATTTTGCTCCTGTGAGTTGTCCTTCATCTGTCCCGAGTTCTTGAGGAAAACCACTGTCTTCCAGATGTCATCGTCGGTCAGCACGCCTTCCCATCCGGGCATTGCGCTAAAGCGGATGCCATACTTGATGACGTAAAAGAGATTGCCGTCGGGATCGTCAGGAATGCGGCTCATCAGCTGCGGTACCGGGGGATAAAACTTGCTGCGCATGGGCGATACCGGTTGTTTCAGGCTGCCATGGCAGAAGGCGCAGTTCTTGTCATACGTCATGGAGCCGTCCATGACGTTGTCCCTCGTCGGCTGGAAGGGATTTGCCTGCTTGGGAGCGTGGCCGTCAACCCAGGCGTCAACCGACTGGTTGGCGGTGCGGCGTTCGACGGTGCTGGGAGTGTTGCCCACCGCGCGGGTATCGAAGTGCCCTGTCGTGGTGTAAAAATAAGCTCCGCCAAAAACCACTAGCAGCGTGAGAATCACTCCCAGAACGAATCCGCGCATTTCACTCCTCTCAAAGCCTAAATGGATTGCAGGGCCGGAGAATTCATCATCCTACTACGAGCGTCGGCTCAATCAGTAGTGTTTCAACCTGCGAGCTTCGCGGACCACGTCTTCCACCTTGGGCAGAAAAGCTTCCTCCAGCGGCGGCGAGAATGGCACCGGGCTGTCCGCTGAGGCGATACGCGTGATCGGAGCGTCCAACGAGTCGAAGCACTCTTCGTTGATGATGGCCGCTACCTCGCCGGCAATGCCGCCGGTTTTGGTGTCTTCATGCAGCACGATCACCCGACTCGTCTTTACCACGGTTTCGCGGATGGCATCGCGGTCGAGTGGCAGCACGGTCCGTAAGTCGATCACCTCCAGCTCGAGGCCTTCCTTCGCCAGAATGTCGGCCGCCTCCAGCGCGACATAGACCATCGCCGCATAGGTGATAACGCTTACGTCGGCCCCTTCGCGCACCACCCGCGCCTTGCCAATTGGCACCGTGTAGTCTTCAGTGGGCAGCTCTTCCTTGATGCGGCGGTAAAGAAATTTGTGTTCGAAGAACAGCACGGGATTGTTGTCGCGAATCGCCGACTTGATCAGTCCCTTAGCGTCGTAAGCGCTGGCCGGGCAGATCACCTTCAGGCCGGGAGTATGAGCAAAATAGGTCTCGGGATTCTGCGAGTGAAACGGGCCGCCGTGCACGCCGCCGCCGGATGGACCGCGCACTACGACCGGCACCGGCGCGCCCCAGCGATAGTGCGCTTTCGCCAGCATGTTGTTGATCTGGTTGAAGGCGCAACTGATGAAGTCCATGAACTGGAATTCAGCCACCGGTCTCATGCCGGTGAGCGCCGCGCCAAAGCTGGCGTTGATGATGGCCATCTCCGAGATGGGCGTGTCCACCACGCGCTCCGGGCCGAAGCGATCAATCAGCCCGTCAGTGACTTTGAATGCGCCGCCATAAATACCGATGTCTTCGCCAATACAGAAAACCGCGGGATCGCGTTCCATCTCTTCCCATATCCCCTGGCGAATTGCTTCCAGATAAGTGACTGCTGCCATGAATTTCCCACCATCCTCATGGCGATTCTAATGCAACCGGCGCGTCGGTATTTCGTGGCCGGCTCAAAAAGCTTGTGGGCATGCTATCGACGCGCAATTCTAGCGGTGACTTACCGGCCACTATCCACTAGCCACTGACCACTGCCTTTCCGCAATAGGGGCAGCAGACAAAATCACGCTGGATGGCTCGGCCACAGTTGCTACAGCTCGGCGCGAGTGCGTGGCCGCACTTGGGGCAGTAGGCGAAATCCGATCCGACCGGTGAACCGCAGCTGGGACAGGCCACCAGCATCGGTTTGCGTAGCAGAAAGTAAGCAATGAAGCCGATCGGCTTGGGAATCAGGAGCACCAGCAACGTCCACAGTACCGCATTCATGGCACGGCGCTTGGCGTCGCCATAGACGTAGCCGGTCAACAGAATGGTCGCGGCCAGAAGCAGGGCGCCCAGCATTCCCAGCAAGTCCAGCCAGGGTTTTGGCGGCAGCTCGCCATGCGCCCATCGCGGGATAAAAAAGGTGAACAGGATTTCGACCCCAACCAGGCCGACGGCGGCGGCCACGGTCCAGCCGAGAGGGATAATGCTCAGTTCCTGCTGAAGTCTTGACTTGCGCTGGCTCACTGGCGGGCTCCTTCCTGATCTTCGCCCAGCCATGCCATGGTCACCGTACGATCGATGACGGGATGTGACGAGGCCAGTATGGCCACGGCAACGATGACGGCGGGCAGCATCCACGCCACAAAGACTCCCGGCTCAACGATGGATGCGGGCAGGGCCAGTTTTTGCGCCACCCAGCCGCCGAATCTCCACCACAGCCATGCCGACATCGTGGAAGAGAGCGTGCCAATGCAGAAGGAAACGGCGATGAGGATGGACCGCGAGCGCTGCTCGTCCAGTTCAACCGCTCGCGCCCGCAGCCGCGACTGGGTCGCTGCTACCAACGCGGGGCTGGCAGTGACGGCAACTGCTCGCAGCAATTGGCCGGTACTCGCGCAGCCATCCGCGTAGTCCGCGCATTCGGCGCACCGCGCCAGGTGCGACTCCAGCCAGACTGCGTCGGGGGCGGAAACGTCTTCGACCCCGCTGCGGGTGATGAGGTCGATGGCGCGCTCGTGCTCGCGATTGGTCATTGCAAGCCTCCCTTAAGCGCGGGTCGCAAGGCCTGCACGCCGCGATAGATTCTGGTCTTGACTGTGGACACGGGAATGCGAATCAATTGTGCGATCTCCTCAAGCTTCATTTGTTCCTGGAAGCGCAGCACCAGAACTTCACGAAAGATGGGAGCTACCTGAGCCAAGGCTTCGTGAAACTTCTCTTGTTGCTGCTGGGCTGCCGCCAGGTCGAATGGCGACGGCCCCGACGCCGGCGGCTCGAACGGCGTGCCGTCCTCCGGGTCTTTCATTTCATCCAGACTGCTAAGACTGCGTTTGCGAAGGTGGTCAATGGCAACGTTGTGGGCGATGGACATCAGCCAGGTGACGAAGCGGTTGCGGCCGTCATAAAGATGGCCCTTTTCCAGCACCCGCAGCCAGGTTTCCTGGAAGAGGTCTTCGGCGACCGCGCGATTGCCGGTGAGGTGCAGCAGGTAGCGCAGCAGCCGGTGCTGATATTGCGCGATCAGGGCATCGAGCAGGTCAGGATCGCGGCGCCGGAGCCCACGTGCGATTTGGGCCTCTTCGGTTTCCATCGGAGCCAGCAAGCTGAAAGCGGTAGCGACCATACTAACGGGTATACGAGGCGGAGGGGGGAAAAGACTCAGGGACACCGCAGCAGGCGCCAGGGATATCTTGATTCCAGAGGCGCCCTGCGCTCATCCAAAACGGTGAAGTCGCGGTTCGCTTTTCGCCAGACCCTCAAGCGAATGGTGATAGCGAATACTGAGTTGCCGTAAGCTAGGAGCTTTAGGCTAATTGCTAACGGCTAATTGCTATTTGCTGCCTTTCCCATGGTCATCCAGGTCCTCAATCTCGGGCGGGTGTCGTACGAAACGGCGCTACAACTGCAGCGGACGCTGCTACAGTTGCGCAAGGCAGGCCGCATCGGAAACACGCTGCTGCTGCTGGAGCATCCTCCGGTCATCACTCTGGGTCGCAATGCGCGTTTGGATAATGTTCTCGCGTCGCCCGAATTCCTGGCACAGCGTGGAGTCGCGCTGTTCGAAATCGATCGCGGAGGCGACGTCACCTTCCACGGGCCGGGACAGCTGGTCGCCTATCCCATCTTCGACTTGCGCAGTTTTGAGCCGAAAGTTGGCGCGGTGGAATTTGTGCGCCGTCTGGAAGAAGTCCTGATCCGCACCTGCGGCGACTTCGGGATCGGCACGCAGCGCATTAAAGGCCTGACCGGCGTGTGGACGTATGCACTGCGCAACAAACCAGAAGCCAAGATTGCGGCCATCGGAGTACACATCTCGCGCGGCGTTACTACTCACGGTTTCGCCCTGAATGTCAGCACTGACCTGGATTTCTTCACCCTGATCGTGCCCTGCGGCATCGCCAACAAGCCGGTGACTTCCATGGAACGAGAGTTGCAGAAACCCTTGACCGTAGACGAAGTGGTGACTTCCGCTTCGCGTAATTTCGGGCGCGTCTTTCAGTCGCAGATGCTGTGGCTGGAGTCGCTGGACGACCTGCTGGCAGGAACTGGCGAGCCGGAGAAAGCTTCCGTTGCGGCCCGGCCCGAAGCGTCAGAACCTCCCGCGAACCAGGACACTCCCGCCCGCCCGCCAAACGAGTTGCGCAAGGTACACGGCGACGGAGGTGAGTTGGCGTAGAGGCCGCTATTCGGCATTTGCCCTTCTCTTATCGCAAAATCGCCGAACAGGTGAAAGCTCATGAGAATGCCTTTCGGCGCCATGTTGATGTCTCTGTTTTCCGTGCTGCCCTTCCAATGAAATAACGGTGTTGCGGGCGCTGCGATATTTCCTCCGTCTGACGGGTGTTTCATCCCCTAAATAAAGATTGGCCACCGGAGCGAGACGGCGGCCGTTTCCTGGCGTTATGCGACGGAAGCCGGAACGCCTACTCGAACAGTAGAACCATGCCAGAAAATTGTCTGTGCAATATACGACACATCGGTTAACTAAGATGGCTTACCCGTCAATGCACTTTCCAGACACTACCCAACTTGCTCTCCGTTCGCCATCCGTTTATCGTTGCTTCTGCAGCCTATGTCTGACAAGAAGCGCCCTAATTTTAGGACTCCGCAGAAGAAGTCGAGCAAGGTTCCTCTGGCTCCTGCGACGAAAGCGTCCAAGTCCCCCGCGCCCTCTGAACAGGCCGATGGCTCGCCTAAGCCTACGGACACAAAGGTCGCGGCCCGCCAGACCACTCCGTTGAAGCCTACCGCCAACAATGGCGACGACTCCGCTTCGTCCGCCCTGCGCTGCTACAACATTCCCGACTACCGGCTGGAACATCCTGAGTTTCGTATCTTCATGTCGGGCGAAGGCTCCAGCCTGGAGTACCGCGTCGAAGGCGATTTGAGCGCGGCGGCTCCGCCGATTCGCGAGTCGAAGTATCTCTCGCGCGAGCAATGCATCGCTATCTACCGCTGGATGCTGCTGAATCGGCGCATGGAAGTAGCGCTGGAGAATCTCTACAAGCAAGGAAAAGTTGTCGGCGGGGTTTACTTCGGACTCGGGCAGGAAGGTTGTTCGTGCGCCTCGGCGTATGCCCTGGGGGCGGACGACTGGCTCGCGCCGATGATTCGCAACCAGGGCGCGATGCTGGTGCGCGGATTCAGCGCGCGCGACATCATGCGGCAATACATGGCCAAGGGCGATTCGCCCACCTGGGGACGCGACGCGTCCTCGCATTTTGGAGATTTTCAGCGACGCAATGTTTGCGCGCCAATTTCCATGCTGGGCGAACTGATTGGCGTAATGGCAGGCGTTTGCCTGGGTGCGCGACTGCAGGGCAAGAACATCGCCGGGCTGACCTACGTCGGCGATGGCGGGCAGTCCACCGGCGTCACCTACGAGAGCCTGAACTTTGCCGCGGTACAGAAGCTGGGTCTGGTCCTGGTAGTCGAAAATAATCTTTGGGGATATTCCACTCCCGCCGACATGCAGTTTCTGGTGAAAGATCTCGCCGAGCGCGCCATCGCGTACGGAATTCCCGGCGTGATCGTGGACGGCACCGATCCCTGCCAGGTTTATGACGCTACCCACGAAGCTTGCGAGCGAGCGCGGCGCGGCGAAGGGCCGACGCTGATCGAAGCGAAAATGATGCGCATGAAGGGTCACGCCATTCACGACGCCGCGCAGTACGTACCGGCGGAGCTGATCGAATATTGGCAGCGGCGCGATCCCATCGCACGCCTCGAGCACTACTTGGTCGACAAGAAGCGCTGGCTGACAAGCGAGGACAATCAGAAGTTGATCGACGACGTGGAGCGCGAGCTGGAAGCGGACCGCGATGCGGCGGTCGCCTCGCCGATGCCCGATCCGGAGACCGACAAGACGCACCAGGGCGTGTACTGCGATCCATCATGCCATGAGATCAAGCCCAAGTACGGACCGGTCGTCGCGAAACCTCGCCAGACGGAATCGGGTGGCGCGAAGTCAACAGAGGCTGCAGTGCACTTGAAGTGAGCCGCTCCTCATAACATCTCAAGCTAACTTATTCCTTTTGGTAGCGCATGGGCCCAGGGTTGTCCCCATGCTTCATCACCAACGTAGTCCCGTCGATAGACAGAGGCTCGTTCTTGAATAAGACTTGCTGTATAGCGTCGCCATTGATCTCGAAGTAGAAATCTTTGTTGGATGGGTCGATTTTAAACGGACCTGCCTGCACCGAGTAGACCTCCACATCAAACGAAACCTCCCTCGCGTCGGCCAGGTCGGGAAACACCGCAGAACCGTCAGCGGTTGTCGTGGCCTGCAGATGCTTGTCCCCCGCTCGTAACTGCACCTGAATGTTCTCTACTCCCTGGCCATTCTGGCCCTTCACCCACACGCGAATCTTGCCCGTGTTGCCAGCCTCGCTGCGGGCCAGGCGAAAGGGAGCTTCTTGCTTGCCGGTGCTCTGCAAGATAATGGCGTTGCCTTCATGCCGCCATGTACCTTTGGCCCAGTAGTCGGCTGCGCCGTAGGCCAGCATGTACTCGAAGGTGCCATCGGGTTTCAGCCAGAGTTCCGAGCCAACCTCCATGACTCCGTGCAAGACATAATGGCCGGCCAAGTCTTCACCCCACGCGACTGTCGCGGCCAGGGCCATCAACAACCAAACCAGGGCCGTTCTCATAGTTGTCACCAGTAGTCGCCGCCACCGACGCCATCGTACATCATGCCATTACCTGCGACCGGTCCTTGATAGGTCGCTGAGTTATCGTGCTACAGAATTATCGTGCTGGAGAGTGGGCAGTGCGAAACTCGAGGTCACTTAAGAACTGGCATCGCATTGAGCGACCGTCATCCAGTGGCGAGAAGACTGACGGGTTCGCCACGCTCCGCGCGCTGGATGAAGGCAATGGCTTGGCGCTCGGCCCAGCGTCCATCGTAGCCGTTGGCTTCGGCGAGGAAGGCGCAGTGTCCGCCGTGCAAAGTTTCGACATAAGTAATGTGCGGATTGTGCAGCAGCTTCTCACGTGTTTCAGGCAGCACGCGAATAAAGGGATCATCGTTCGCATGCATTATGAGGGTGGGAACGGCAATGCGATCCACCACCCGCGCGGCAGCGGCTCGGGTGTAGTAATCCTGAGCGTCGTGAAAGCCCGAGTAGCGCGCGGTAATCTGGTCGTCGAAGTCGCGCAGGCTACGCATGCCGCGCAGATAGCGTAAATCGTAACGCCCAGGATAGAGTGCGGCTTTGCGCAACATGCGGCGACGGAGTCCACGCAGGAACTTCCACTCGTAGAGTCGATTGGCGCGATCATGAAGCGCGTCCGCCGAAGGTGCAAGATCCATTGCTGGAGAGACACCGATACCGGCTTTCACCTGCGGCGGCGCCTGTTCGCCCCACTCGCCCAGCAGCTTGAGGACGAGATTCCCGCCCATGGAATATCCCACCAGCGCCATTTTCTGCAACCCGTCTTCGGCAATCAGCGTCTGCGCCACTGTTCCGACGTCGGCCGACATGCTGGAGTTGTAGAGCGTCGGCCCCAGTTGCTCGGTGCCGCCGCAATTGCGCATGTTCATGCGGACAACATTCATCCCCGCCAACCACGCTTTGCTGCCGGTTCCGATCACGTATTGCGAGTCGCTGGAGCCTTCGAGGCCGTGCACCACGACCAGCGTCATCGCGCTGGCGCGGTCCGCCTGCCAGTGACAATGACAGAGCACTTGGACTTCGGGCTCGACGCGAAACAAGCGCTCTTCGGCTGGAGGAAGCTGGTTTTGGCGTGGCAGGAAGTTCCCCGCGATGGTCTGCGCGTGTCCACCGACGAAAGGTCGCCGCGGACGGAAAGGCTCGCCAAGAAAATCGCGTGCGCGAGTGGCTTCGGCTGCCTGAGCGTCAAGCGGCTGGCTAGATACAGATTCGCCGGGTAAGGATGGGATAGGACCGTGCTCCTGCATCTATAATACCCTTTGTATCACTGGCGGGTGCTTTGCTTCGAGCTGAAGCCGCGCCATGAACCGATCTTCCTGGAGCTGGAGTAATTCATGCCGATTTTCGAATACCGTTGCGAAGCCTGTGGACACAAGTTCGAGGCAATCCTCTTCGGCGCACAGACGCCGGAATGTCCCCAATGTCACACCGCCAAACTGGAAAAGCAGCTCTCGACCTTTGCCGTCAGCAAGGGCCGCGCAGCCTCGCCGGCCGCGGGTTGCGGACAGAGCAATTGCTGCATGATGAACGGTGGCGGCTGCGAAGTGAACTAGCGCCCAGACCACGGAGTCCGGGCGTTTTGGGCGCCGGCACCTTGGCCGCGCCGGAGAATTGACGGCGCGGCCGAATGCTATAATTTTCCTCAGTTGCGGTGGGTGTAGTTCAGTGGTAGAACTCCGGACTGTGGCTCCGGCTGTCGAGGGTTCGAATCCCTCCACCCACCCCAAAGCCCCTCAGTCGGCTATCTCATTAGCCTGCTCTATTGCTTGGCCGCAGTCGCGCCAGTGCCTTGCTTGGCCAGCTTCACGCGAGCGGTTTCCAGGTCCTTCTGCACCTTGGCAACGTCGTCGGTGTCCATCTCGGCGGGAATGGTCCTGTTCCATTCCTCCAGCGAGCGCTCCCAATTGGCGGCGGCCAGCTTCAAACGTCCGGTCTTCATGTAGAGCTCGCCGAGATGGTCATGAACGGTGGGATCATTGTTGATCCGCTCCGAGGCGCGGCGCAAGTTTTCTTCGGCAAGATCGTAGTTGCCCATCTTGTAGTAAGCCCAGCCAAGCGAGTCAAGATAAGCGCCATTCTGGGGATCGAGCGCGACCGCACGGCGAATGTAACCCAGCGCTTCTTCCAGGCGGGTGTCACGGTCAGCCAGCATGTAACCGAGGTAGTTCAAGGCCTGGGCATTCTTGGGATCGTCGGCGAGGACCTTGTGAAACGCTTCTTCGGCCTTGTCATATTTCTTCTGACGCTCATAAATGGAACCGGCGACGAAGAACGCGTAGTCCCTGTCTTCCGGCTTGGTGGAAAGCTCGATCGCCTTGTTGATGTTCTCTTCCGCCTCGGGCCACTGCTTCACCCGGCTATACATCTGGGCCAGCGCAATGTAAACCCGCTGGTCATCGGCGGGACTGTCTTTGAGCAGAGACTTCACGTGCTCGATGGCCGGCCCCGCGCTGCCCATGTCGGCTTCTTGCGCGGCAGCAACCATCTGCAGATCGCGATCATTGGGAAACTTCTTGGCGGCTTCTTCGGCGACATTGGTGGCCAGCTGCCACTGCTTGTTGTCGCGATAGGTGTCGATAATTTGCTGATACCCGCGAACGGCGTTCTCGTCGCCGAGATCGAGCATTCGGCGGAAAGTCTCAACCGCCAACTGATACTTGTTGGCTTCTCGGTAGATGGTGCCCAAGCGCTCCAGGAACACGGCCCGGTTGTTCTTGTCGGCGATGGAGTACTGGTCTTCGGAGTGCTCTGTCTTTTGCAGCAACTGGGTGAGAATTGGAACCGCGTCATCATATTTTCCCTGGGCTTCGTCGATGACCGCGATGTTGTACTGCACCTCCAGCGAATCGGGAACGATGGCCGTGGCTTTCTTCAGCGAATCCATGGCCTGATCGAACTTGCCATTGCGACGCTCGATTTCGGCAATCCGCATGTAGGTCTGCGCGTCGGAGGGATCAGCTTCGACGATGACTTTGTACTGTTCCAGCGCCGCGTCAGTTTGGCCGTCGTTCATCAGATTCTGGGCCAGGCCCCGAACCGCATCCAGATTGTCGTGATCAAGTTCGGTGGACTTACGATAGGCGTCGACAGCTTGCCTGTACTCCTTCTGCTGCTCGTAGGTGTAGCCGAGCGCGGAATATAGCTTGGCCGTGCGGGCATTGTCGGGGATGGCGTTCAGGACCTGCAAAGCGCGGGCGGAATCGCCTTCCTCGTTGTAGAGATAAGCCAGCGTCGTGACCGCTTCTTCCGAATCGGGCTGGATGGCAACCGCAGCCTTGAATTCGTTTTCCGACTTCAGCAGCTCATTGTTCAGCCGGTATAAACGGCCAAGGAGTAAATGATCTTCCACGCTCTTGGGATCGAGCTTGACGATCTGCTCGTACTGGTCGATGGCCAGCTTCAGCACTTCTTGCGACTGTGTCCCCGCTTGCATGTCGCCGAGCGAGCGCAGATAGATTCGTCCCAGCAGCCGACGCGCTTCCAGGTTGTTGCCATCGCGCTTCAGGATGTCCTGCGCTTCCAGAACGGCGTCGCGAATGCGTCCCGTCTTGGCGTAAAGCTCAGCTAACCCGGCATTCAAGTAGTCGGAACTCGGGTCGTTATCGATGGCGATCCGGTACTCGTCAATCGCCTTGTTGGCGTAATCGGCGCGCCCGTAGGTGGAAACCATCTCCTCGTACATGTGCGCCATCATGAAGTGGTAGTACGCAGCGGCCCGGTCAGGCTGCTTCTGAACCACAGGTGGGGACGGCGCCGCTGGCGCTGACGGGACTGCGTGGCCGTCGACCGCGTCGGGAGAACTGGACTCCGGGGACGCTGGAGTAGCAGGAACGGTGGGAGTGAGCGGGTTTTGGGCGACGCCGACCATGGAGCCGGCAAACAAAAGCACCAGTAGCGAGACACGGATACGATTTAGGATCATTCAGGACCAGCCACTCAACAGCGATTGGATGCCGCGCCTCACACTGGAGTCTTCACTTATTTTAGCCCGCCATTGCCCGCAAAGGGAAAAAAGCATAGGTAATCCTTCGTGGGACTAACGCGGGCTTCTAAAAAACGCTATAAACACCGGAGATTGTTGGACGTAACGGTGAGGGGAAGGTTAAGAAATGTCAAAAAGCAGGCCTCGCTTACAGCCCTGGTACCCTCCAGGGAATTTTCCCCGGGAGCAAGCCGTGCGATGTAATGGGTCGTGGCGTCTTCCGAGTGAATCACCTTATCGCCACCCGTCGGTGGAATGTGCAATGAAGGCACTTGCAGAGTCCATTGGCCGGGCCGTCCGGCGAGCGAAAAATCGCCCTGACTTTGTAGATTTGATCCGCGAAATGCTGGAAAAGAGCCGGGCGGCGAGCATTGTACGAACGCCGTTCTGCCCGCTGAGTGCACCTCGACCAAATTCCATTGGCGGGGTTATCGATGCGATTCTCCCGCTGTAACAATTACCCGCCGCAGGCGTTTCCTACGTATTCGGTATTTCTCTCGTAACATGTCTCGCTGAAATTAAACGAGTTACCTCGGGTTGCCGTCGGCGGAGTTTGGCCCTCAACTTGTAATGGAAACAGTGTCTGCGCTTGCCGCCTTTTGCGTTGTGCAATGGTCGTGGGTCGGCGAAGAGTGAAAAAACAGCGGCCCGACAGGCAATGGGTGCCTAGAGATTCTTGGAGGTCTGGTAATGAAAATTTCGGTTCTCTTCACATTGCCGCTGGCCATCGCGTTGATGCTGCCTGCGGTGGCCCAACAAGCGCCGCCCTCGGAAAGTCAACAGCCATCGGCGACGTCTTCTTCTTCGCGGGGCAGTTCGCAGCCAACCACCACGACACCGGACGCGAACTCAGATCAAGACATGTCAGCCCGCCAGCCGCTCGAGCCCGAGCGGCAAGGCTTTTGGGGGAAGATGAATCCCTTCGCGCGCAAGAAGTACGTGCAACGCCAGCTCAGCCCGGTTCGCAACCGGGTGAATGAGCTTGACGACCTGACCGCCGCAAATGCGAAGGAGATCAAAGATGTCGATGCTCGCGCTCAAGCAGGTATTCGCCAAGCCGACGCAAAGGCCACTCAAGCCGATCAACACGCGGTGGATGCAGGCAATCGGGCACAGCAGGCCAATCAGATCGCACTGCAGGCCAGCAATCGCCTGAACACGGTCGAACATATTGTCGGCAACATCGACCAGTATCAGCCGGCAACCCAGACCGAGATCCGCTTCCGCTCCGGCCAAACGACGTTGAGCCCCAAGGCGAAGCAAGCTATCGACGACATGACCGCAAATCTGAAAGACCAGAAGGGCTACCTCATCGAAGTGCAGGGCTTTTCGCCTGCCGGCGTCCAGAGTTCGCAGGCCATGGCAAATTCGGTGGTGCGTTACCTGGTGGAAAAGAACGAAGTCCCGGTGTACCGCATTTTCGTGATGGGCATGGGCAATGCAAAAGTGCCCGCAGCGGACGGGGAAGCTAAGCCAGCGCACGGCAGCCGCGTGGAAGTCAGCTTGCTGAAGAATGACGTGGATCAGTTGGCCTCTGCATCGCAGCCGAACGGAGAAATGGCCGCAGGCATGAGCCATCAAAGCCTGTACCAACCATCTGCTTCGACCTCAAGCCAGTACGCTCCTGCGCAGCAGCCCAGCAGCACGAACTCGGCTTCGACGAGCACCAGTCAGCCGTAGCGTAGACGAAATCTCTCTGACCGCAAACCCAACTCCTCCTCAACCCCTCGCACCGGCGAGGGTTTTTCTTGCTGGACGAAATGGGACACGCTGCAGTTATGCAAGAGGCAGAGCAGGTCCCGTGGTGTTAGCCTTGAGCGCGGAGAACGAGACATGGAAGCGCTTTACTACTCGCGAATGTCGTCGCCGGTTGGCCCGCTGCTGATTGGCGTTTCAGAATCAGCGCTGGTCATGCTCGAGTTCGATCGCGGCCTGCCACAAACAATTGGTGGCCAGCAGGTGGCATGGGAAGAATCGGAGGCCCGTACCCGGTCCGTCCGCAAGCAAATGGATGATTACTTTGCCGGAAAGCGGCGCAGCTTCGACCTCGCTCTCGATCTCCGCGGAACCGACTTCCGCAAGCGCTGTTGGAGCGAGTTGCTTCGAATTCCCTACGGTGAGACTCGCTCCTATGCTCAGATCGCGCGCGCGGTCGGCAACCCCAACGGCTTCCGCGCCGTGGGCCAGGCCAATCACTACAATCCCATCGCGATCATCGTTCCCTGCCATCGCGTACTTGCGGGAGGCCGTAACCTGGGTGGATACGGAGGCGGTCTGCCGACGAAGGCTTTTCTTCTGCGGCTGGAAGGCGCGGCGTTTCGCCAACCTGCTGCAACCTCTGAAGCGGCGAAGCAACTCGCGTTTACAGCCAGCTAGCTTCGATTTCAGGCGTGGCCGACAGCAGCACGCGGGTGTAGGGGTGTGTCGGTGCTGTCGTAATCTGCTCCGTCGTTCCCATCTCGACCAACTCGCCGTGTTGCATGACGGCGATGCGATCGGCCAGATAACGCACGATCGGCATGGAGTGCGAGATGAAGAGGTAGGTCAGGTGAAATTCTCGCTGCAGCCGCTTCAGCAGGTTCACGATTTGCGCTCCCACGCTGACATCCAGCGCTGAGACTGGTTCATCGGCAACGATGAAGCGCGGCCGCAGTATCAAAGCCCGAGCGATGCCGATGCGCTGCCGCTGGCCGCCGCTGAATTCATGCGGGTAGCGCGACAGGGCCGAGTCATCCAGCCCGACGGCCCGCAAGACTTCCACGGTACTCTGCCGGCGACTCCGGCTATCTTCGCTGCCATGGATCGCGATTGGCTCGCAGACGATCTGCTCCACCGTCATGCGTGGATCGAGCGATCCGAACGGGTCCTGGAAGATGATCTGCATGTCGCGACGCAACCGTCGCAGCCCAGATCCATGAGCCCGCAAGACGTCATGGCCGTCGAAAATGATCTCGCCTGCGTCAGGCTCAATGAGGCGAAGCAGCATCCGTCCCAGGGTGCTTTTGCCCGAACCGGATTCTCCCACCAGGCCCAGCGTCTCTCCGGCCTCAATCGTTAGGGACACATCGCGGACGGCGCGAATTTCGCTCGACGTGCCGCCTCCGAAAGCCGACTGGCTTCCATGAAATGTCTTGACCAGGTGTCGAGCTTGCAGCAACGGCATCACGACGATGGTAGCAAATGCCCGTGGCCCAAGAATCGCGATCGTCCGAACGCCGGTCTGCACTATCTCCAAAGCCTTAGCTGACGGCTCTATTACAACGGTATGTTCCCATGCTTCTTGGGCGGGTTCTTGTCGCGCTTGTTTTCCAGCATGTCGAGCGCCTGGATCAGCTTGCGACGGGTGTCGCGTGGGCGGATCACCGCGTCGAGATATCCTCGCTCCGCGGCAACGTAGGGATTGGCAAAGCGCTCGCGGAACTCTTCGATCTTTGCGGCGCGATCGGCCTTGGGATTCTCCGACTTTTCCAGCTCGTGCCGGTAGACGATATTTACCGCGCCTTCCGGCCCCATCACCGCGATCTCGGCGGTTGGCCAGGCGTAATTCACGTCGGTGCGGATGTGCTTCGATGCCATGACGCAGTACGCTCCGCCGTAAGCCTTGCGAGTGATCACCGTAATCTTCGGCACCGTCGCCTCGGAGAACGCATACAGCAGCTTCGCTCCATGGGTGATGATGCCGCCGTACTCCTGCTGCGTGCCGGGCAGAAATCCGGGAACGTCCTCAAAGGTAATCAGCGGGATGTTGAAGCAATCACAGAAGCGGACGAAGCGCGCCCCTTTGATGCTGGCGCTGATGTCGAGCACGCCGGCCAGAAACGCAGGCTGGTTGGCCACGATGCCTACGGGCTTGCCATTCAGGCGGGCGAAGCCGATAACGATGTTCTTCGCGTAATGTTCCTGCACCTCGAAGAAGTAGCTGTCGTCCACCACCGAGTTTATGACGTCCTTGATGTCGTAAGGCTGGTTCGATTCTGTGGGGACGATGGTGTCGAGGTGCTCGTCGGCGCGATCGATAGGATCGGTGCAAGGCTTGCGCGGCGGATCTTCCAAATTGTTCGACGGCATGAAGCTGAACATCTCGCGAATCATGCTGAGGCACTCGGCGTCATCGTGGGCCATGAAGTGCGCGACTCCGGAGCGCTCGTTGTGCGTCATGGCGCCGCCCAACTCGTCCTTGGTGACTTCCTCGTGGGTCACGGACTTGATAACGTCCGGCCCGGTAATGAACATGTACGAAGTGTTCTGCACCATCAGGATGAAGTCGGTCATCGCGGGCGAATAAACTGCACCGCCAGCGCACGGGCCCATGATGGCCGAGATTTGCGGCACTACTCCCGAGGCCAGCACGTTGCGCAGAAAGATGTCGGCGTATCCCGCCAGCGACATCACGCCCTCTTGAATGCGCGCGCCTCCGGAATCGTTCAGCCCGATCACCGGCGCGCCGACTTTCATGGCCATGTCCATGATCTTGACGATCTTGGCCGCATTGGTCTCCGACAATGAACCGCCGAACACGGTAAAGTCCTGGGCGAAGACAAACACCAGGCGACTTTCGATGCGGCCGTAGCCAGTGAGGAAGCCATCGCCGAAGAACTTCTGCTCCTCCATGCCGAAGTCGGAGCAGCGATGGGTGACCAGCTTGTCGGTTTCCTCGAAGGTGCCTTCGTCGAGCAGAAACTCTATGCGTTCGCGGGCCGACATCTTGCCTTGCTTGTGTTCGCGCGCGCGGCGCTCTTCGCCACCACCGGATTCGGCGAGCGAATCGCGGCGTTTAAGTTCCGCCAACTTCTGTTCCAGGTCCATGGGCGTGATTATAAACAGCGATGCAAGAATGCTGGTCGGACTATGGTGATTCTTAGGTCACTTTGAAGCGTGACGAAGGTACTTGCTGGACGGCCAGGGCAACTTTGCACAGAGGTTCTCAACCGAAGTGTTCCCAGCCAGCCGGCTTCAGTGCTTCACTTTTTCCGTCCAGCTTGATCAGCTTCATCTGCTTGCCACGGACAATCTCGCCAATCTTTGTGACGGGAACTCCGGCGATTTGCTTGGGAATTCGACGGTTGGGACGAGCTGCAAAGAGCAGCTCATATTCCTCGCCGCCGTGCAGGGCAAGCGTCAAACCGTCTTTTCCGGGATGTGCTGGCAGAGCCTCGGCGAACACCACGGCCCCAGCTTTGCTCTCTTCGCAAATGTGGCCCAGGTCCGTCGAAAGGCCATCACTGATGTCGATCATGGCCGAAGCCAGCCTCTTTTCGCGCAGGAACCGGCCGATCGCGATTCGGGGCTCGGGATAGAAGTGCTTGAGATGCGACCTTGGCCGAAGCGTCTTTCCGTCGCGAAGCTGATTCAGCGCCGCTGATGACGAACCCAGGGTGCCAGTCACGTATAGAAAATCGCCGGGTTGTGCGCCGGATCGCAAGATTGCCTCTCCTTCAGGAACGGAGCCAAGCACGACTACATCCGCCAGGATTCCATCCGGTGATTGCGCCGTATCTCCTCCCGCGAGGCTGACCGAATATCGAGCCGCCAGCTTCAGCAATCCAGCGATGAACCGGTCGACCCACTTTTGCGAAAGATCCTGAGGCAGAGCCAGGGAAAGAAACGCTGCATGGGGCACGCCACCCATGGCGGCGATGTCGCTCAGGCCTCGGGCCAGGCAGCGATGGCCCACCGAATCCGGCGGATGCCACTGGCTCCGGAAGTGAACATCTTCCAGGCTGAAGTCGGTGGTGATTAGCGCTTCACGATCGCGAGCAATCCGCAGCACCGCACAGTCGTCGCCTATGCCATGTCTCCGGCGATTACCTGGCCGTAATGCAGTGCGGCGAATGCGCTGGATGAGCAGCTTTTCCTTCAGCGGCACGGACTCTCCTCCCTAGCCCTGACAATCCAGCGCCACTATACGCGATCGGATGGAAGACCATGCCACAAAGCATTACCCAGTCCTGCACCGTGCGCCGTAACCTACGGCTAACTATTGTATCGATTGTGTTGCAGTACCTTGCAGTTCTATGCGTTTACCTCAGATTTATGTAGATGCTCCAAGATAATGTCACCCCATAACTGCAACGAGACTTCGTCAACCTATTTCGTCACCCTGTCAGGATGGTGACGATGATCAGAAAGAGTTCCAACGGGTGAAAGTGATTGGGAATGCAGCGGCCGGGAGGCTGAGCGTACGCGAAGTCGCGCGTCCTGCAACTGAGTGAACGGCAGGTGCAACGGCTGAAGCGGCGCTACCGGCCCGATTCCGTCGCCTGGGTACAGCACGGCAATCGCGGTCGCTTGCTGCCTTGGGCCGTTTCTATTGCCCAGAAGCAGTTGATCTTGAGCCTGGCCCGCGATTATCAATGCTTATTTCATGAGCGAGACCCTACCCCAGGTGCCTCGGCATATCTTCTGCGGGCGGAACTTCGCAGCAGTCGGGCCGCGAGCACGGCGCCCGCCGCCACCAGTCCGACCCCCACGGCGAGTCGCTTGATGTACTGCCCGTCGCACGCCTGCCGTTTTCTGGCGCCTCGAATGTGCTCGGGACGCACGCCGACTCCGACCACGCGCGCCATCACGTGCTGCAGTCCCGGAATGCGCACTGCGGCCTTGAGTTGCCAGGGCGCTTTCGCGGGACCAGAAGTCTGGAAAATGTGCTGGAGCGCCCGGTGAGCATTGACCTGCATGAATTGCGTCACGCGAGTGGGGAATTCCCGGCGTCGCTGGAGTTGGGCGAGCATGGCTTCGGTGACGCGTCCCTCGCGCAAAGGACCGGCCAGCAAATTCGCCGTCGCCACGGCGTCCTGGATCGCGAGATTGATGCCCACGCCGCCCGCCGGCGACATAGCGTGGGCCGCATCGCCGATGCACAGCAGTCCCGGACGATGCCATTGCCGCAGCCGGTTGATCTGCACCGACAGCAGTTTGACTTGCTCCCAATCCTTCAGCTCCTCGACGCGATCGCCCAGATACGGAGCGATGCGGCGAACGAGATTTCGGAAGACGTCGAGTCCTTCACGTTGAATCTCGCCGAACGAGCCCTTGGGAATGATCAGCCCCGCCTGAAAATAATCGTCACGCGGGATGAGGATGAGCGCCTTGCCGTAGTTGAGGTTTCCCAACAGCTGCTCAGGATCGTTGGTGGTGCGGCTGATGCGGAACCAAAGCACATCGATGGGAACACCGAACTCCTGCACTTCAAAATGTGCTGCCTGCCGCGTGATAGAGTGGCGGCCATCGCAGCCGACGACTAAATCCGCACGAATCTGTACCGGCCCTTCGGGCGTCTGCGCCGCGACACCGGCGATACGTCCGCCATCGCGCACCAGATCGACCGCTTCGTACTTCATGCGCAGATTGAAGGCAGGGAACTGCTTGGCCTTGCCGGCGAGGAAGTTAAGGAAGTCCCACTGTGGCATGAGAGCGACGAACTTGCAGTGCGTGGGCACGTAGCGAAAGTCGCCGACCCGAAAGGCGAAATCTCCGTAAATGCCGCCGACGGTCTCCAGCTTCTGGTGCGGCACTTTCAGGAAACCTTCCAGGATGCCGAGCTCGTACATCAGTTCCATCGTCGAAGGGTGGACGGTGTCACCGCGAAAATCGCGAAAGAAATCGTTGTGCTTCTCCAGTACGGTGACGGCCACTCCCGCCCGCGCCAGCAGGTAGCCCAGCATCATGCCCGCCGGGCCGCCGCCGGCAACACAGCAGGTGGTTTCGTAAGTTTCGTTCGCCATAGACAAAGGCCTCTTTTGAGTTTTCGGCTTGTATGTATTTTAGGGCGGCTGCCAGTCAACGCGGTTGCCCCTAGCGCTGGGAATTAGACTACAGGATTCGGGCAAGGTGAGACCGAGCCTGCGTCGGATTGACTAACTACAGGCTGGAGTGCACACTGTCGTGCTTCTCACTGAGTCATTCCTGGTCGGTTTGATGTTTGTGAACGGACACCAAACATATCGTCACCTCTGCATATGTCTCAGCCAATAACCCTGCGTCGGCGCCGCCGGTACTTTCCATGCTTTCGAGAGCCTGCCGGCAGCGCTGTGGGGCAATTTGCAAGTCGCTGAAATATTGGCGGAAGCGTGTGCGAGTCGAACGCACCATTGGCACCGCAAGGCGCCAATCGCCGGTTTTGAAGACCGGGAGAGTCACCGGACCCCCTTCGCTTCCGCATCAAGCCGTTGCCCGTCGAGGTTCCACGGACGGCTAGCGGATACAGAAACCATACACTGGCAAGACTTTTTTTTCAGCAGCCCCTCCGGCATGCCGTTCCTGATACATTTGTCGCGGAGCCACACGCATGACCGCCCGCAAGTTGGCCTTCGTTCAGCTCGATGTTTTCACCTCCAAGCCGCTGGAAGGCAACCAGCTGGCCGTCTTTACGGACGCACGCGGTCTCGGCGATGACGAGATGCAGAAACTCGCGCGCGAGACCAATCTCTCGGAGACGACATTCATTTTGCCGCGCGATCCGGAGGTCGAGCGAACCGAGGGTCACAAGGTGCGCATTTTTACCGTCAATGAAGAGTTGCCCTTCGCCGGGCATCCCACGCTGGGCACGGCTTGGTATCTGCACCGGCAGTCGGGCACGCCCGAGATCGTGCTCGATTTGCAAGTCGGCAAGATCCCGGTGCGCTTCGAGCCGCGCGACGGGCTGCTCTTCGGCGAGATGCGCCAGGCCGAACCGCAGTTCGGCGGCACGCACTCGCATGAGGAAGTCGCGAAAGTCCTGGGTGTCGCCGCCGCGGAACTCGACGAAAATCTTCCCATCCAAACCGTCTCCACCGGGATGCCGTTCACTATGGTCCCTTTCCGTTGGCTGAATACGCTGCAAAAGCTCAGTGTGAGTTGGACCCAGATGGCGCCCTACCTGGCGACCATTGGCAATCCTGCGTTCTTCTACTTGGTTTGCCGCGAAACCGTCGATCCCCGTGCGACCTTGCATGCGCGCATGATCTTCTACAACGGCGAAGATCCCGCGACCGGTTCAGCCGCCGGCTGCTGCGCGGCTTGGGCGGTGAAGCACGGCGTGCTCGCACCGGAGACGCAGGGCCTGATCGAGCAGGGAATCGAAACCCGCCGCACGAGTCTCCTTTATATCCGCGCGGCGAGACAGGGAGACCATGTCACCAATGTTCGCGTCGGAGGTAACGTGGTGCAGGTGATTGACGGCGAAGTTACGATGTGAATATTCTGCGGATATCCTGTGCAAGCTGAAGGACCTCTCCCAGCAAGGGTTTCAAACAGGTCCCTCGCAATGCAAATCACCGTTTGCAGGGCTATTTCCTTTTTTCAACCCGCCCAAAATTTTCTGCATAATTGACGTTCGCAATACTTGTGCGAGGCCATCGCCGGTCGTAGTATCCGGAGAACGCTATTGCTCTGGCGGAATCAAAAAAAGCCACTTGGTGACTGCCGCAGGCGCCTGACTTTCAGGTTTGCTCAGACACGGCTGCGCAGCACTCCCGAGAAGGCCCAGCGGGGGTAGATGAAACCGAAACGTACGATACTTTGCGTTGACGATGACGAACGTTCTCTGTCCATTCGAAAAGTTATGCTCGAGACCCGCGGTTATCGCGTTCTCACTTGTACCGATCCCGATTGTGCGGTTGAGATGATGAAGCGGGGGGGGATCGATCTGGTGCTGGCTGACCTGATGATGCCCAAACTCAGCGGCGCAAGACTGATTGACCGGCTCAAGGCAATTTCGCCGGAGACACCGGCGTTGCTTTTTTCCGGCTCGGTCAATTGCTGCACCGAAGAAAGCCTGGCCGACGGTTGGCTACCCAAAGGCGAATTCGCTCCCATGGAATTGCTGGAGCGGATGCGTGTCCTGCTGATTCGCAAGCGTGGCCCCAAGCGCGCGGTGACCGCGCCACGGCAGCTCGCATCCTGATACCGGCCCTTCGCGTCTTTCCCCTGCCCGGTAAGCGTCCCAGCCTGGTAGGTTCGGCCGCCGTCAAACTCTCCGGGTGCGGAGAGGAGAGATCCATCTGCAGGTCCTTCACCTCCGGCAGCGCGGTCTCGGCGGGCTGCGCACAAACGTCGAAACCCAGTACCAGGAGAGGATGGATGCATTCCCGCTGGTTGAACCATAGCGACGGTAATGACGGCTCTTCCCTGCAGGTAATAGATGGTTTCTTCCGCACCTCACGCTGAAGGGGCCGCCAGAAGCGGAAGTATTCTTGTCTGGAGTTTGTCTTATTCTCCTAGCGTGGTGTTCCGCAATTTCATGTCATAACTCCGAAGATCCAAGGTTGCCGGAACGTCCTCACCTCAGCGGCTAAAGCCGCCCTATACATGCACTTTTGCGGCACGGCTGAAGCCGTGCCCTTTCAAACACAAGGGCTAGATTTTGCCACGAACTTGCGGGACATGATACTAGCCCGCTTTATTCGTGAAGGCGCTGAGAGTGGTTTGTGGGGCGACCAGATTACGCCGAACATAATGGCGTGGGGATGATTTTGGTTGTATGACGGTGTTGGCGAAGTTGTGGGTGTGTAG